>ENA-OQCY01000029-OQCY01000029.1-human-gut-metagenome-genome-assembly--contig:-NODE-29-length-9504-cov-0.905833_pt1 | contig 9504 bp, 11 predicted proteins | sample MGYA00242506_ERZ504596 | MGnify/ENA primary metagenome ERZ504596 (study PRJEB26092, sample SAMD00036322) | human gut metagenome | host: Homo sapiens | study: EMG produced TPA metagenomics assembly of the... | reverse complement strand
TTTTCGTGGTATTATATTACTATATTTTTTTAGGAGGTTGTTTTTTATGGAATTATTGTGGATTAATTGCTGTATCAGTGGCAAGGAAAATTCAAGGACTTACAAACTTCTTTTTACTATTTCCGTGGAGCTGGAGGGTGTCTCTCGAACCTTTTTATAAAATTTCACAGAATATCAAATATCATGTAATCAGTTATTTATCTCTTTCTTTCATTAATCTAAATATCTCTTAATATTATTGTATATCTCATTTTTGGGGTGTATTTTTTGGGTGTCATTTTCAAACACACCCAATTATGAATATTAAAAGAAATATCATTTTTGCACCAGAAAGCCGCAAAAAAGACGGTATTCCAGTTACAAAGAATGTGCCAATCCGTATGCGTGTTATCTTTGCCAGTCAGCGTATCGAATTTACAACGGGATATAGAATTGATGTAGAAAAATGGGACACAGACAAGCAACGGGTTAGAAACGGTTGTACCAACAAACTAAAGCAAAGTGCATCCGAAATCAACGCAGAACTATTGCGGCAATACACCGAAATACAGAATGTGTTCAAAGAATTCGAGGTGCAAGATGTAACACCCACCCCTGCACAAATTAAGGAAGCGTTCAACCTAAAGACAAAAGGGGAAAAAAAGGAAAGCCATGAAGAAAAGCAGAAGGTTGAATTGGATTTCATGAAAGTTTTCAATGAATTTGTAGCAGAATGTAGCAAACAAAATGACTGGTCTTCCTCAACCCTCAAAAAGTTTGCAACAGTCAAAAAACACATTTACACATTTGACCCTAATACTACGTTTGACAGTTGGACGGAAAAACATTTCAATGACTATATAGAATTTTTACGTGCAGAAAAAAACATGCGCAACACTTCCATTGCCAAACAAATCAAGTTCGTAAAATGGTTCTTACGTTGGAGTAATCGAAAAGGGTATCACCAAAACATGGCTTATGATAAATTCACGCCTAAAATGAAGAGTGCACCCAAAAAAGTGATATTCCTCACCCAAAATGAAATAAATAAACTAAGAACCTGCCCAATACCACCAACAAAGAAATACCTTGAAAGAGTAAGGGATGTATTGCTATTTTGCTGTTTCACTGGATTACGTCACTCCGATGTGTATAATTTGAAACGTAGTGACGTTAAAAACGGTCACATCGAGGTTATTACCATAAAGACAACAGACAGTCTTATTATTGAATTAAATGACCACAGCAAGGCAATACTCGAAAAGTACAAAGATGTGCCGTTCCCTAATGACAAGGCATTGCCAGTTGTAAGCAATCAAAGGATGAACGAATTTTTAAAAGAACTGGGACAACTGGCAGAAATAGATGAACCAATACGAGAAACATATTATAGAGGAAATGAACGAATAGACGAAGTTACACCTAAATACGCATTGTTAAGTACCCACACCGGAAGACGAACATTTATTTGTAATGCTTTGGCACTTGGGATTCCAGTACAAGTAGTAATGAAATGGACGGGACACAGCGATTACAAAGCGATGAAGCCCTATATTGATATAGCAGATGAGATTAAAATCAATGCCATGACTAAATTTAATCTGATATAACTATGGAAGAAAGAATAACATCAATGATACCCCGCTACGGGAAACTCAACAAGATATACACCGAAATAATGTCCGGAGGCAGTTTCTCTTTTTGAGAAGCAACAATTCATTTCCGATTTTTACAGAGAGTACGGGGACACGCAGACCTTTGAGGCGGCACTTATCAGCCTCATGCTTGAAATGGACGCCGCGCACTTCTCCATATTGCTGAACAGCCTGAAACGTGAGATTGAAAGCAACATCTCGACTTACAACACCTGCAGGGAGTTTTTTGACCGTCTCAATACCGAATATGTCTGCCGACAGCATGAAAGCCGTTTTGACTGGGGTATTGACAGACAGATGAAAGTCACAAACGGATATTACCGGGAACTCATGGAAGCCAACGGCTCTTTAGAAGCGGTAAGTTTCAGGAAACACGACCGTCAGGAAGAAGAACTGTTGGAAAGAAGGTACGAACGGTGCAAGCGGGAATACGACAAGGAAAAAGGCAAGTTGGACGCACTCTACGAACAGAAGGGGCAAGCAAGGCGGGAAGCTCTGCTATGCCTGAAAAACCGTTGCGGGGACATTTGCAGGCTGGGCGGCTCACTATTGTAATCGGTAACTTTGTATCGTCAAAAATCGGAAAAGTAAAATCGACATGATTAGAAAAAATAGCATTGTAATTTTGTGGTGCTAACTACTAATTACAATGCTATGACCGAGACTTCCCAATTAAAGAAGTATCTGATGTGGTACAAAGTTAAAGAATTATTTTCAACTGGCCTAAACAAGACCCAAATAGGTCAATCCTTAGGTCTCCACCGTCAAACGGTGGCCAAGTATCTGTCCATGACAGAAGAAGAGTTCATTTCCAGCCAGAGCTATGACCGTCATTACGGTCATAAACTTGACGGCTATGAATCTTATGTAGTCAATGAGTTGCGCAAGTGGCCTTTTTTGTCCGCTCCGCAGCTCCATGACCGCTTGAAGGAGCATTTTTCGGATCTTCCGTGCGTGACTCCCAAAACGGTCTTCAACTTCGTCAACCGGTTGCGTTTAACGCACGATCTTCCCAAGGAGGTTGAGAAAGGTTACCGCCCCTATGAGAAACAGCCCGAGACGGCCTATGGCGAATACGCCCAATGCGACTTCGGTGAACGGTGGATGAAGACACCTCCGGGACAGTCTTTAAAAGTGTATTTCTTTGCGATGTGCCTGAGCCGCAGCAGGTATAAGTTCGTCTTCTTTAGCCGTACACCGTTTACCACCGCTCTTGCGGTTTATGCCCATGAACTGGCTTTCGAGTTCTTCGGGGGAGTACCCCGAAAAATAGTTTATGACCAGGACAAGGTGTTTCTTGTCAATGAAAACCTTGGTGACCTGGTGCTTACCCGCGGTTTCCGCACTCTTGTCCGTGAACATGGCTTTGAGCCCGTGTTCTGTCGCAAATCCGATCCCCAGAGCAAAGGCAAGATAGAGAACGTCGTCAAATATGTGAAGTACAACTTCCTTCGCGGCCGCGAGTTGGTTGACATAGGCCTGCTCAACAAGGAGGCCCTTGGCTGGTTGGAACGCACGGCCAACGGCACGGAACACCACGGCATACGTCGTGTCCCGTCTGAGGAGTTCGAGACGGAGAAAGCACACCTCACGCCTTATAAGGGAGTTCCGACAGTCCCTTGCGAAACCCTCTTGCCGCATCACGTGCGCAAGGACAACGTGATAACCTACAGGGGCAACTATTACAGCGTTCCCACAGGCACCTACCGCGGCCATCAGACACTGGTCTATATCGAAGAAAAGGAAGGCCGGCTATATATCTACAGCCATGAGACAGGCAAAACCCTTGCCGTTCACAAAATAAGCGGAGATAAGGGACGTCTGGTAAGCAACACCTCCCACCGGCGTGACCGCGAAGCCCCGCTGGACGATTATGAGGCTTTTGTACGCAAAGAACTTCCCGTAAGCACGGTGATTGATACATATTTGTCACAACTACGTGTGCATAAGGCCCGTAATTACCGCGACAACCTCCAGTTTATAGTGCGGTGCCACGCGGCATACTCGGACATCACGCTTACCGAAGCTTTTGCCGAGTGCCTCAAGGCAGGTGTCTTCAACGGATGCAGCCTGATGGAGGTAGCCGAGACCCTCAGGATCCGTAAGGGAGAAGCCCCCATCGAGGTCCGGACGGAAACCGGGCCGGTTCCCGGAGCCGACACATCCGCCATGATCCCCGAGAAAACAGACATATCCACCTTTAACACCCTTTTCGTATGATAACGAACGAACAAATCAAGAACCTGTGCTCGCGTCTGCGCCTGTACGCCCTGCCACGCCTGCTGGAATCTGAAGCTCATCTGGCGCAGGAGCAGGGAAAAACCCATGTCGAGTTCCTGCATGACCTGCTCTCCCGCGAGGTTCAGGAAAGAGACAGCAAGGACTTCCAACGGCGGCTGAAAGCGGCGGCTCTGCCGGCAAGACACGACCTCGACCTTTTCGACCACAACTACTCGCAAGGTATAACCGCACCAAGACTGCGTGAACTGCGCCGGCTGGGGTGGCTCGAACAGAACTACAACCTGATACTCATGGGACCTTCCGGAACAGGCAAGACCTTTATCGCCGCAGGACTCGTGTACGAGGCTGTGGGGCAAGGATACAAGGCTTACATGGTCACGATGGAGGATGTCATAAACACCATCAAGATGAAAACGCTGATGCCTTCGGCCATGAGTGCATACAACCGTCTGCTCAAAGCTGATCTGGTGGCCATCGATGATATAATGCTCTTCCCGGTGAAAAAAGAGGATGCCGCAGGATTCTTCAATCTGATCAACACGCTTCATGAGAAAGCCTCACTGATAATTACCACGAACAAGGCACCCACCGAATGGGCCAAAACGCTGGATGACGAAGTGCTGGCTTCAGCAATTCTGGACAGGCTGTTATATCACTGCGAGGTCATAAAACTCGCCGGGCAAAGCTACCGCATGGGAAACCGAAAATCCATTTTTGAAGAGGAAAAAGACGCATCTTTGGCTGGGGGTACCCCCAGCCAAAGATGACCAACATTAAAATGTAATCAATAGTATAAACTGGTAGTCTCAATTATTAAATGGTGATTTAACTTTACCGAAAAATGACGATTTAAAATTTGCTTATTACAACTATTGGCTATCCTTGAAAAATACCTGACCAACCCAAAGCAAAAGGAAGGGGAAGAAAAGGAAATTCCCTCATCCAGTACCACCCCGGCAAGTCCGCCCGCCTATTTCCCCATGCGGCTGCTGTCAGCCATTTACGAGAAATGCAACGGCGAACAGTTCGAAGCCGTTTCCGAACTGGACTTCTACGCCAACATGAACCTGCAACCATACGAAGGCAGACTGAAAATAAGACCGAGGGAGAAGGCGCGTGTATGCTATCTCATTTTCCTTATGGGTGAAATGCTGCCCAAGCCAGACAAAGAGAAATGGAAAGAGGACATCATGAACCTGCTGGGAATAGACGATACATACTACAAGTCAAAATACAAAGAGCCCGTTTCCGATTTTCCCAGTGACAGCAATCAGGAATTCGCCAAGGAAATGCGGTCAATATTCCGATAGTCGGCGATATGCAACGACATTCCACGACACAACCACTTTTACCACTCAAAATAATTTCTACCACTTTTTATTACTTGCTGATATTTAATAAGATAGCGTGATATTCCAATCACGCTATCCACATCCTTACCACCCATACCCGGGACTAACTTTGCACTGTTCGAACGAGGTAAAAAGCCCATGCGCAGGGCTTGCAGTACAAACGTTAATTTCATTCTGATATGGAAATTAGAGACCTTTTATCAAAGCCCGTATGGCAGATGACGGGCGAAGAGTTCATATTCCTGAACCGGCACGCCTTGCAGGGAAGCGAAACGAAGCCAGCCCAGCCCGCAGCCGACAAGGGAAAAAAGTATGTGTACGGGATAGGCGGCATAGCCCGGCTGTTCGGATGCAGCATACCCACAGCAAACCGCATCAAGAAAAGCGGAAGGATAAACAGAGCCATTACGCAGATAGGGCGTAAAATCATCGTCGATGCGGACATGGCGCTGGAACTGGCAGGACGCAAAAGCGGGGGACGCGGATAGGGAGGTGCGGCATGGAAAACAAGGAAAGGAACATCACACCCGAAGAGGCGGTAATCCTATGGCACGTCTCGCGGCTTGACCTTTCGGAAGACTACGAGCAGGCACCCGAAATCCTGAAAGTGCGGGGCTCCGTCATCGGCACGCTGGGAAACTTCAGCGCGTCAATCGGAAAAGCCAAGAGCAAGAAGACGTTCAACGTCTCCGCAATCGTGGCGGCTGCGCTGAAAAACGGGACGGTACTGAACTATACGGCGGAACTGCCCGAGAACAAGCGGAAAATACTCTATGTGGACACCGAGCAGAGTACCTACCACTGCGCAAAAGTGGCAAAGCGGATATTGCGCATGGCGGGACTGCCCACAGACAGAAACCATGAAGACCTTGAATTCCTCGTCCTAAGGAAATACACGCCCGAAGAGCGCATAGCAATCGTGAGGGAGGCAATCTACCGAACCGAAAATGTCGGGCTGGTAATCATTGACGGAATACGTGACATGGTGTACGACATCAACAGTTCCGGCGAGTCCACAAGAGTTATCTCCCTGCTGATGACATGGACGGGTGAAAGGAATATCCACATCCATACTATCCTGCACCAGAACAAGGGGGACGAGAACGCAAGGGGACACATCGGAACCGAACTCAGCAACAAGGCGGAAACGGTGCTGCAAGTGGAGAAGGACAGCAAGAATCCCGATATAAGTACGGTCAAAACCGCACATATCAGGGCGGTGGATTTCGAACCGTTCGCATTCCGTATCAATGAGGAGGCACTGCCCGAACTACTGGACGGCTATCAGTTCAATGACAAAGACACTGAAAAAGGAAACAGGGGAAAGTTCGACCCGTATAGGGACATCACCGAACGGCAGCACCGCATCGCGCTGGAAGCGGCGTACACCCTGAAAGACGAATACGGCTACAAGGAACTCGAAGGGGCTTTGCGGGAAGCCTACGCCTCTGTGGGTGTCAGACTCAGCGACCACAGACTGCGTGACCTCATCACCGTATTGAAAAACAAGCGTATGATAGTGCAGGAGAATGGCAGGAAATACACCTTCAAGCCGGACTTCCACTATTAGCAGCGCAGACCGGAAACCGCTTCGCTTCAACCGCAGTATATATATACAGCAAAGTGAAGTGAAGCGTTTCGGAATGCGGTAAAACCGCTTCACTTCAACCGGGGTATATATATATGGTGAAGTGAAGCGGATATATACAGACCGTACCGCAGACATGTACGGGCGAAAAGAAAAAACAATATCCACTTAAACAGAAACCCACATGAATACGAATGAAGCGAAGCGGATACGCATAGAGGAATATCTGCACAGTTTGGGCTACAACCCGGTAAGACGGCAGGGAAACAGCCTATGGTACAAGTCACCGTTCAGGGACGAACAAGAACCGTCCTTCAAGGTGAACACCGAACGCAACCTATGGTATGATTTTGGCGCGGGTAAGGGTGGCAATATCATCGCACTGGCGCGGGAGCTCTACGCGTCCGACAGCCTACCCTACCTCTTGGAACGGATAGCGGAGCAGACACCCAGCGTGCGCCCGGTCTCCTTCTCTTTTGGCGGGCAACCACTCTCTAAACCGAGTTTCCGGCAGTTGGAGGTGGTGCCGCTTTCTTCCCCCGCCCTATTGTCCTATCTGCGGCAGAGGGGAATAAATACGGAACTAGCAAAAAGAGAATGCAGGGAGGTGCGCTATCTGACCGACGGCAAACCCTACTTTGCCGTCGGCTTCCCCAACCGTTCGGGAGGCTACGAGATACGTAACAAGCTCTTCAAAGGCTGCATAGCACCGAAGGACATCACCCACATACAGCAGGAACAGCCGAAGGAATCCTGCTACCTCTTCGAGGGCTTCATGGACTACCTTTCCTTCCTCACCTTGCGGCTGGAAAGGTGTCCTGACCGTCCCGAACTTGACGGTCAGGACTACATCGTGCTGAACTCGACTTCCAACCTTTCCAAAGCAATCCGACCTTTGGGCGATTATGGGTGCATCCATTGCTTCCTTGACAACGACAAGACGGGAATGGAAGCCGTTCAAGAACTGCGGGAGGAATACGGGCTGCGCATCCGGGACGCATCGCACATATACGGAGGCTACAACGACCTAAACGACTTCCTGCGGGGTAAGCAAAACGGACAATCCGAACATCAGCAGCAGAAACCGGAGCCGGAGAAAGGACAACGGCAGGCAGAGCAACCGAAAAAGAAAAACAAAGGTATCAGGATGTAACCGTACAGCCACCGGAAGGCTTTGAAAAAGCCATAGCTCATTAGGGCTTTTTCTTCACGCAATGCACGCATTGCTAAAAAAGCCCCAATGAGCAAAAGGGACGCCGCCCCTTTTGAAACCCCGAAGCCATGCGGCATGGAAACAAGGCAGGGGGAAGTATTAACCGAAAAAATGTGTTACAGTTATGGGATATGCAGTTTTGCATTTGGAAAAGGCAAAGGGTGCGGACGGCGCAATGTCCACACACATAGAGCGCACCGTCCACCCGAAGAACGCGGACAGAATGCGCACGCACCTGAACCGGGAACTGGTGCAGTTCCCCGAAGGAGTGAAGAATCGTACGCAGGCGATAGCACACCGGATAGAGACGGCAGGCATCAGACGCAAGGTGGGCACCAACCAAGTAAGGGCAATCCGGGTACTGCTCACCGGAAGCAACAAGGACATGAAGCAAATGGAAGCGGACGGGAGGCTGGACGGCTGGTGCAACGACAACCTGAAATGGCTCCGGGAAACATACGGGGGAGCGGAACCTCGTATCGGCAGTCCTGCATATGGACGAGAAGACACCGCACATACACGCCACTATCGTACCGATAGTGACGGGAGAACGCAGGAAAGCCAAACAAGATGAGCAGAACGGGAAGAAAAAGTACAGAAAGAAGAGCCCGCAGGATGTACGGCTGTGCGCTGATGACGTCATGGCAAGGCACAAACTGAAACACTATCAGGACACCTATGCCCAAGCCATGAACAAGTACGGCTTGCAGAGAGGCGTGGACGGTTCGTTGGCAAAACATATACCGACCTCGCAATATTACAAGGAACTGGTGGAACGACAGGACAGCCTGCAGGAGAACATAGAAACCCTGCTGGGGCTGGAAGAGGAAGCACAGAAGAAACTGAAAAAGGTCAAGGGGGAAATCAACACGCAAAAAATGAAGAACGCAGCGGTAAACGCCACCACAGCCATAGCGGACGGGGTGAGTTCTCTTTTGGGCGGCAGCAAGGTCAAAAGGCTGGAGGCGGAGAACGAAAATTTGAAGCGGGACACAGCCAATCTGCAAAGACAAGTACAAGCCGAACAGAGGGAACAGAAGAACATGGAGCACCGCCACAACAGTGAGATAATCAGGATAGATCAGAGCTACCAGCAAAAAATCAAGGAATACGACAATAGGCTGAAACAGATAGACACCTATTTCCCTATCGTAACGGAACTGCTGCCCATAGCTGAACAATGCAGGGAAGTGGGGTTCACCGAGGAACTGACAAGGCAAATCGTCAGCCTGCAGCCCGTAGTTCAAGGGCAGGCTCTATTCAAAGGAGCACAAGGAAAAGTTCAGGACGGAGCACTCAACGGCAAGCGTAGAGAGAAATCCACAGGAGAAAGGAAAGTTCCAGCTGTGCATTGACGGAATGCCAATACTTGAATGGTTCAGAATGAAGTTTCAGGAACTCAAAGAAAAACTGGGTGTAAACAACACCCAAAAAAGAAGACAAACCAAAGCAGGGATTAAGAATGTAAAACACAAC
>ENA-OQCY01000025-OQCY01000025.1-human-gut-metagenome-genome-assembly--contig:-NODE-25-length-10118-cov-0.521269_pt1 | contig 10118 bp, 7 predicted proteins | sample MGYA00242506_ERZ504596 | MGnify/ENA primary metagenome ERZ504596 (study PRJEB26092, sample SAMD00036322) | human gut metagenome | host: Homo sapiens | study: EMG produced TPA metagenomics assembly of the... | reverse complement strand
ATTTTGAATGGTCTACCAGTATTAATGCTGCATGGCAGAAAGACAAAATTGATGAATTGGCAAATGGTAAAGAGGACGATATAAATAATAATTGGTTTATAGGACAGGCGTTGGGGGTAATTTACGGTTACGAGTGTGGCGGACTTTGGAAAGAAGAAGACGCTGCCGAAATGGCTAAGTTCAATGCCAAAGGGCATTCATTCCAAGCAGGTATGGTACGTCCGATAGACCAAAATGGTGATTATAAAATCGACCCGAATGACGATCGTGTAATCATAGGACATACTCGTCCCCGTTGGACTTTTGGCATGACGAATACGTTTACTTACAAGAATTTCGACCTCTCTGTTATGATGTACGGACGCTTCGATTATATGGTAGATACCGGCGGTGAATGGCAGGGTGGACGTTATATGCAGCGTAAGATAAATTATTATAACGAAAACAACAAGAATGCAGAATATCAGAAACCTATTTACAATATTGGCGGTGGAGACCCTTACTATCGTATTGTAGGTTATAAGAACGGTTCATTCCTGAAAGTACGTAACATATCTTTGGGTTACACTTTCCCGCAGACGCTCATCAAGAAGTGGAATTTATCTAATTTAAAGGTTTATGTACAAGCCAAGAATCCGGGACGAATTTTCTCTAATATTGATTTCTTGGAATTGGATGCTTCGCAAGCGTTTACTTCTACTTGGAACCGTGGATTCACAATTGGTTTGAATGTTGGATTTTTAAATGTCATTAAAAGTATTATGATTATGAAACTACATAAAAAAAATAACATTTGGCTTGTTGGCCTTGACTTTGGTAGGTCCGATGACTTCTTGCAGTGATTTTTTTGGGATGAGGAGTTGACTACTCAGCAGAATACAGACTTCTTCGATACTCAAGAAGGTATCGACCGTTTGGAAGTCAGTCTTTACTACAATTTACGTTTCCATTTTGCAAAAGAGTGGGCATGTGCCACTACTAACTATGGTACGGATGAGTTTCGTGTAGGTGGCGACGGTTCTAATGCTTCCTGGAATAATTATGATGGAAACTTCCAGTCATCGATTGTCAGCAACTCTACCAATATGTATGAAGTTTGGGATGGCATGTATATCGGTATCAACAATGCCAATCTGCTATTGAGTAAGGTTACTCCGGATAGTTACAAAGCAGACAATAAGAATACTTATATGGGAGAAGCTTATTTCCTGCGCGGATTCAATTATCTGAAACTGGTATCTCAGTATGGGGGAGTTCCTTTGAAACTTACTCCGAGCGAAACTCCGGAACGTGAATTTTCTCGCGCTACTGCCGAAGAAACATTGCAACAGGTGATCAGTGACTTAAAAGACGCTTATAAGTATCTGCCCGAAACAGCTCCCATGACAGGAAAGATGACGAAAGATGCAGCAGCGCATTTTCTTGCCAAAGCATATTTGTTGCGTGCCAGTGAGATAAATGATGATTGGAACAGCGCAACGAAAGAGGATGGATTTGAAAGAAGCATTACGTTTGGCGCAAGAGGTTATATCTCATCGTAGTTTAGCTCCGAATTATGCAGATTTGTGGAATTATACTGAGCCGAACGGTGCAAACGAGCAATTGGATGAAATAATTTTGGCAGCTCAGTTCTCTTCTGACAAAGCAACGGAAGGAGCTAATGGTAATCAGTGTCATCTCTATTATGTTTCCGTATACAAAGATTTGCCGCAAATGCAACGTGATATTGCTGGTGAACGCGAGTATCAACGTCTTAGAACTACTTATTATATGTACAATGTGTATGATATGGTCGATGACTCTCGTTTCTGGAAAAGTTTTAAAACGAAATATGCGGTGAACAACCCGCAAAAAGGTTCCGGATACGCACACGGTGATTTGGGTATCATGTATGTAATTAACCGTCCCGGTGACACTCGTTTTGATGCTGTACAGCTTAACAATCAGGTGACTTATGACAAGACGGGGAAAACAATTCCGACAGTGTTTGTAGCTTATCCGAAAGACCGCAACGCAGAAGATGATGAGGCTTTATATGATTATACTAATCGTTATTGTACGTTGAATAAGTATATTGACGGTTCCCGTGAATCGAGAGACAGTCGTGTTGGTTTCCGCGATGGTATTCTTGCCCGTTTGGGTGAAACCTATTTGATTGCAGCCGAAGTGTTGATTCGTCAAGGCAAGTATCCTGATGCTTTAGGCTATATCAATGATCTTCGTGCACGTGCCGCTTATAAAGCAGGAGAAGACCGTTCCGCATATTGCGATGGTGGTGCTGCTTATAATGATAAAGCGTTGGGATATAAGGATGACGGTGTGAATTCTTATTTTGCAGAGAATTCTTATTATGAGTCCAACAATATCGACAGAAACATTAAATCTGCTACAGACTTAAAGATTACGGATATTCACAACTTGCCGGCCGAAGATGAGGCTATTATCAGTAAATTAGGGTATAGTACGGATTATGACCGTATGCTGTGTCTGTTGCTGAACGAACGTTCTCGTGAACTTTGCGGTGAATTTCATCGTTGGCAAGATTTATCAAGGACGTTGACTTTGGTCGAACGCGCCAAAGCATTTAATCCGGATGCTGCCCCCAATATTCAGGAACGTCATAATTTGCGTCCTATTCCGCAAACCTACCTGGATGCTATCCAAAAGGACGGTCATGCGTTGACTCCTGAAGAAAAGAAAGCGGAACAGAATCCCGGATATTAATCGGCATCCATTATAAGTTTATAATACAGTGAAGAGAAGAAGGCTCTCTGCCAATCGGGGTAGAGAGCCTTCTCTTTGTGTTTCTTTCCGGTAAAATAAACAATCGAAGATTGACGGGGTTATACTCCGCTGAATGCGCTGAAACCGCCGTCAATAGGAAGCAATGCACCTGTAACGAAGCTAGCGGCATCGCTGCACAGGAACTGTACGGCTCCGTTCAATTCGTTGATGTCGCCGAAGCGTTTCATCGGGGTTTTGGCCAATACTTTCTTGCTGCGGTCGGTCAGTGAGCCGTCGGGGTTGATGAGTACGGCGCGGTTCTGGTCGCCGATGAAGAAGCCCGGGGCGATGGCATTGACGCGGATACCGTCTCCGTATTTCAGTGCCAGTTCGCTTGCCAGCCATTGGGTGAAGTTGGCAACGGCTGTCTTGGCTGCCGAATAGCCCGGAACGCGGGTGATGGCGCTGTAAGCTGCCATGGAAGATACGTTGACGATGCAGCCCTTACCTTGCTTAGCCATCACTTTGCTGAACACTAAAGACGGATAAACGGTTCCGTTCATGTTCAGATTGGTCACTTTCTCCCAGCAGGAGATGTCCATGTCGTAGAAGTGCTGGTCGGGAGCCAGAGTTGCGCCCGGCATATTTCCACCGGCAATGTTGAGCAGAATGTCGATACGTCCCCACTTGGCAACGATGTCATCGGCAAGTTTCTCAAGACTGGCGATGTCCAGTACGTTACCGACGATACCGATTACATCTTCACCATAGGTTTTCAGTTCCTCTACACGCTTGTCCAGTTGTTCCTGACGGATGTCTACCGCTACGACTTTAGCGCCTTGTTGCATAAAACACTTGGCAATGTTGCCACCCAATACGCCACCTGCATCGGTGATGACTGCTACTTTACCTGTAATACTGAATTGTTTCGTTTATAATCTTTTTCTCCTTTTTTCTTTTTTATACGGGAAAGCACGCGAATAAAGCATGAAAAATATAATTCCTTATACTTTATTATTTTCTGCTTCACGTATCTATATTGTATATTTTATGCTTGTGTTTCCTTCTGTTTCATTTCGTCTTGTACCACTGCCATCATGCCTTCCACCTGTGCCAGCGCCAGCATACGGCCGTGGAATGAATAGCCGGGATTATATCCCTTGTCCTCATCGCCCAGCATCATCCGTCCGTGGTCTACACGCATGGGCAGGTTCGGGTTTTCTTGCTCGAAGATGCGGATAAGGTCGATGAGGTGACCGCGTCCCGTCAGGTGGGAGCTTTCTATGAAGTTGCCGCCCGGCATGGCTGCGGTGCTGCGCAGATGCACAAAGTGGGTGCGTGATGCAAACTTCCTGGCGAGTTCGCGGGTGTTGTTATGCTCTCCCGCGCTGAGCGAGCCGGCACAGAACGTCAGCCCGTTGTGTGGATTATCCACTGCATTCAGGAACCAGGCGATGTCCTCTTCGTTGGTCACGATACGCGGCAAGCCCAGTACCTGGAAAGGCGGGTCGTCGGGATGTACGCACATATTTACGCCGTACTCCTCGCACACCGGCATAATGGCGGCAAGGAAATACCGCATGTTCTCGCGGAGCGCATCGCGGTCGATACCTTTGTACAAAGCCAGCAGATTCCTGAATATATTCACCGGATTCTTGTCGCCTTCCTTGATGTTGCCGTTTACGAATCCCTGCGTCTTTACGATAATCGCATCGACAAGGCTGTCTTTTTCGGCTTCGGTGATGGTCTTGTCCAGTTCGGCCACTTTAGCCAGCTCTTCGGCGGAGTAATCCTTTTCGGCTCCCTCACGTTGCAGAATGCGCAGGTCGAAATAGGCAAAGCGCACCCGGTCGAAGTAGAGCGATGAGGTTCCGTCTGCCCAGGGGTGTTGCAAATCCGTGCGTATCCAGTCGATAACGGGCATGAAGTTATAGCATACGGTCTTTACACCGCATTTGCCCAGATTGGCAAGACTGATTTTGTAGTTCTCTATCAGTTGTTCGCGTTCCGGTCCGGCATATTTAATGGCCTCGCATACGGGCAGGCTCTCCACAACCGACCAGCGCAAGCCATAGGACTCGATATATGTCTTTAAATCGTTGATGCTTCTTCTGTCCAGATTTCGCCGTTGGGCACATCGTGCAAGGCGGTAACTATCCCTTCCACACCGATTTGCCGAAGCATATCGAGCGTTATTTTGTCTTTCTTACCGAACCATCTCCAAGTCTTTTCCATACTTCTTTTTGTATTAATGATTTAAAATGATTATTTACTGCAAATGTAGGCACTAAAACAGTTTGTATATAAACGGATATTTGCAGGATGTTTGCAGATATTTGCGTGTATTGAAAGAATAATGGGATAGCAACCTTTGCAACGAAGTAAACGGCTTTCAATCAATACTATATAAGTACCAATATAATATCTGCGTTTGGTACGGGAAATACCAACGGTTGGTACGCCTTGTACCGCACTTTGGTACGGCTCCTACCACAGTTTGGTACAGCTCGTACCACGCTTTGGTACAGTTCATACCACGCTTCGGTACGTCTCCTGCCACCGGTTGGTATGCTCCGTACCAACCGGGGTATTCTTTCCGTTTCCCTTTGTATTTTCTTTTTTCCCGCAGACTTATTGTTATTATTCGCTATCTTTGTATAAGGATAGGATGCGGCTCGGCAAACCGGGAGATGCCGTATCAACATCAGGCAGTGTTATGAGACAGATAATAAACGAACAGCTCCAGATATCGGAGTCCAACCCGATAAAGGCGCGCTATTACGACTATGACCGCTTCACTTACCCCTGGCATTTCCACAGCCAGTACGAAATAATCTATGTGAAGAAAAGCTGCGGCCGTTGCTTTGTGGGCGATTGCATAGAGCGTTTTTCGGAAGGAGATGTGGTATTGTTCGGTCCCAGCCTGCCTCATTATATGCGGAGTGACGATGCTTATCACGGCGATAATCCCCGGTTGCGGGTGCAAGGAACTATCATTCAGTTTGAGGAGAACTTCATGCAATACTCGTTCGACCATTATCCGCAGTTTCACCAGATACGGGTGTTGCTGAAAGAGGCCAGACGGGGTGTTGTCTTTCACACGGCCGATGCCGGTCCGGTACGCGACATGGTATCCGCTTTTCCCGAACTGAAAGGATTCGGACAGATAACCGGTTTGCTGGATTTATTGCAGGCATTGGCGGTATCCGTCCCAAGAAGGATGCTGGCAAGCCCTTGCTACTATGAGAAGTTTCCCACAGCGGGAAACAAGCGTATCGATAAAATCATCTCCTTTATCAACAGCAACTACACCCGTTCCCTCAAGCTCGACGAGATAGCCGAAATGGCGAATATGAACAGCAGCGCCTTTTGCCGTTTCTTCAAGGACGCCACGGAAAAGACTTTCCTGCAATATGTGGCGGACATGCGCATAGGTTATGCCTGCAAGCTGCTGACCATCGGCGATATGGAGATTTCGCAGATAGCAGTGGAGTGCGGGTTCGACTCTATTCCGCATTTCAACCGCACCTTCAAGCAACTGACGGGACTGACACCGACGCAGTACCGGAACCAGATAATGAAATGATTTCCCCCCTTCACCCTCCGTCTCCCATAAACAGGAGTGTGCGAAAGGGTGAAGGGGGGATGTGCTAAAAGTTATTTTACGGAATCTCGACCGTTACATACCGAACGAGAACTTGTCGATGGACTGGTATACCACGCTGGCAATACTCAGCGCCACAATGCCCAGCGTACAGATGGCAAGGCCGGCACGCGTGTAGTTATCGCTGCGGAAAGCGGCGATAGGCTCATCGCTCTTGTTGATATACATTGCCTTTACAATCTTCAGATAGTAGTAAAGCGACAGAATCGTATTGATTAACGCAATGAACACCAGCAGATGAAAACCGCTTTCGAATGCCGCCGCAAAGATGAAGAATTTCGAGAAGAAGCCAGCGAACGGCGGAATACCTGCCAGCGAGAACAGTGCCAGCGTCATAAGGAAAGCCAGCTTGGGGTTGGTGGTGTACAATCCGTTGTAATCTTCCAATGTAAACTTATCGGCGCGCAATGCTACAATCGTGATAACGGTAAAGACGGCGAGGTTGGCAAACAGGTAAATCAGTACGTAGTACACCAGCGACGTCATACCCAGCGACGTTCCGCTGATAACACCCAGCATGATGTAACCGGCTTGCGAGATACTGGAGAACGCCATCAACCGTTTCAGGTTCTCCTGACGCAGCGCAAAGAGGTTGGCGAGCGTGATAGAGGCGATGATAACCCAGTAGAGCACTTCCTGCCATTGCGCCGCCATCGGTGCGAATACCTTATAGAGGATGGTCATCAGCACGAATGCCGCCGCACCTTTGGAGATAACGCTCAGGTAAGCGGTTACCGTACTTGGAGCGCCTTCGTATACGTCGGCCGTCCACAGGTGGAAAGGCACCAGCGAAATCTTGAATCCCATGCCGGAGAAGAAGAATACGAATGCCATAATCTGCAACGGGCTTCCGTCCAGATGTGCCGGAACATCGGCAAAGTAGAGCGTGCCTACCGTACCGTATATCAGCGAAATGCCGTAAAGCAGCAGTCCGCTGGAGAAGAGCGCGGTAAGGATGTACTTGGCGCCTGCCTCGGCAGAGTGGTGGCGGTACTTGTCGAAAGCCACCAGCGCAGCCATAGGGATGCTGGCCGTTTCCAGTCCGATGAAGAACATCAGGAAGTGTCCGGCGGAAATCATGAAGTACATACCCAGCAGCGTGGAGAGTGTCAGTACATAGAACTCGCCCTGCTTGATTGCCGCATCGGGGCGGCGCATCCACTCGTGCGCCATAAGGAACACGATGAGCGTACCTACGCTGAGAATGGATTTGACGATACTCTGTATCGGCTGGTTATGGTACATCCCGCCGAAAGCGTCGGCTGCCGGACCGGGAACGATGGTTATAAGCGTATGGACGATGAGCAGGGCAACAGGCAGCATGGTGTTCAACATCGGCTTGCCGTCGTGCTTGTGCGCATCCGGACTCATGAAGAGGTCGGCTATGAAGAGGATAACGATAACCGCTATCAGCGACAGCTCTTCTTTCATTAATAGAAATTGGGAGTAATCCATGTTATTTGGTGATTAGTGATTAGTGTTTAGTGAGTGGCTAATAGGTTGACTACCGGCAGCACGCTGTCTCCAATCATGTTGCTTATCCACAGCGGAGCAAGACCCAGTCCGGCTACGCAGGCAATGAGGATGATTACGGCGGTACGTTCGTCCCAGGTGGCATCGGTCAATGTCAGGTGGTGCTTGTTGGTACAGGTTCCGTAGAGGATTTTACCGACAAGGCGCAGGATGTAGACTGCGGTAATCACGATACTCGTACAAGCGATGACGGTCCATGCACGGTGGAAGGTATCGGGGTGCTGGAAAGCGCCGTTGAAGATTGTCATTTCGGCAATGAAACCGCTGAGTCCCGGCAGACCGAGGTTGGCCAGACCGGCGATGACATAGGATACCGCCAGGAAGGGCATAATCTTCATCAGTCCGCTAAGCTCGCGTACGTCGCGTGTGTGCGTCCGTCCGTATATCATACCGATAAGGGCGAAGAACAGGGCGGTCATCAATCCGTGGGAAAGCATTTGCAGCACAGCACCCGTACAGGCCGTCCGGTTCATCATCAGGATGGCGAAAAGCACCAGTCCGCAGTGCGATACGGAAGAGTAGGCGTTGATGTACTTCAGGTCGGTCTGCACGCAAGCGGAGAATGCTCCGTATACTACGGAGATACCCGTCAGTACGAGGAATATCCAGCCTAGCTCCTGTGCGGCTTCGGGCATCAGGTACATGGCGATGCGGAAGCAGCCGTAGCCGCCCAGCTTCATCAGTACGCCTGCATGCAGCATACTGACGGCGGTAGGTGCGGATGCGTGACCGTCGGGGCTCCAGGTATGGAACGGGAACAGAGCGCCCAGCACGCCGAAACCGAGGAAGGTAAGCGGGAACCAGATGCGTTGTTGCTCCACGGGGATATTGTGCAGTTGGGCTATCTCCAGCAGGTTCATGGTGGTGGCGCCGCTACCGAAGTAGATACCGAGGATACCGATAAGCAGGAAAGCGGAACCGCCCATCAGCATCAGCGTCAGTTTCATGGCAGCGTATTCCTTGCGTCCCGAACCCCATACGCCAATCAGCAGGTACATCGGGATGAGCGCTACCTCGTAGAACATGAACATGGTGAACAGGTCGGTAGAGATAAAGAAACCGAACACACCCATCGACAGCAGGGTGAACCACAGGAAATATTCTTTGGTCAGCGGTTGCAGACGCCAGGAAGCGAATGTACCCGTAAACACGATAATGGCCGAGAGCAGCAGCATGGCTACCGAGATGCCGTCCACCCCTACGGAATAGTGGATGTTGAGGGCGGGATACCAGGCTACATCGGCACGGAACAACATTTCATCCGTAGCGCCGCCGTGACGGGCTTGCAGGTAGACGACGGTCAGTCCGACGGCTGCAACGAGCAATGCCGAAGCGCCGGCTACCATCACCGCACGTATCTGTGCGATATTACGGCTGAGCCAGAGGCCCAACAGCATCAGCAAGGGGATGAGTACGAATATGGATAAGAAATTCATCTTTATAATATGGTATTAATTGTTATTGTTCTATATGGTTGATACATCACTATCAATTTCCGTTTCTCGTTTACAGCAACAGCAGCAGTATCAGTGCAAGCGTACCCAGCAGGAATACGAAGGTGTATTGCTGGATGCGTCCGCTTTGCAGGCCGCGTATCTCGTCGCTGGTGGCATTGGCGCCCCAGGCAAGGAAATCGAAGAAGCCGTCCACCACATGACGGTCCCACCAGGCAATGGGGCGGCTGATGCAGCCGAAGATGATGCGGTGGGTGATGAACTGGTAGACCTCATCGATGTAAAAGCGGTGATAGGCTGCCGTCCACAAGCCGTTGAAGCGGCGGGCAAGCGCATCGGCAACCGGCTGTTTTTCGCCTTTATACATAAAAGTGGCTACGGCTATGGAGATAACCGCAATGGCAATGCTTGTTCCTGCCACGCCCCAGTCAAGGTGGATGGTATAGGCTTCGCCGTTGGAGCTGACGAAGTGGCCGAAAGGAATGAATCCGGCAACTATCGTAACTGCGGCAAGGAACATCAGGGGAACGGTCATGGCAAGGGGCGACTCGTGAGGCGTGTGCTGATGGCTGTGGCTTTCATCGCTTGCCGACTTCTGCCCCGGCTCCGAACTGCCCCAGAAAATGCCGTAATACAGTCTGAACATATAGAATGCGGTCATGGCGGCAATCACCGTCATAATCCAACCCATGACGGGGCTGAACCGGAAGCAGGCCGTCAGTATCTCGTCCTTGGAGAAGAAC
>ENA-OQCY01000024-OQCY01000024.1-human-gut-metagenome-genome-assembly--contig:-NODE-24-length-10302-cov-0.933071_pt1 | contig 10302 bp, 9 predicted proteins | sample MGYA00242506_ERZ504596 | MGnify/ENA primary metagenome ERZ504596 (study PRJEB26092, sample SAMD00036322) | human gut metagenome | host: Homo sapiens | study: EMG produced TPA metagenomics assembly of the... | reverse complement strand
GGAGGAAATAATACTCTAAGTAAAGGCTTATTCTACCGTCCGAGAGCTTATTTTGCTCCAGCTTGGGGTTTTCTTTCGTTTTATTTTCTAACATTGCCATTGTTTAGAGGTTTTATCTCGATTTAGGTGCCGTAACCGGGTAATTACACTAAATAGTTGATTTTCTTTTGTTTTTTGCGGATGCAAAGGTACAAAAAGAAAATGATATTTCAAAGTGTACTGAATAACAGAAAATGGCAAAAATAGAGAAAAACAGAAAATATTCAAATGACTGATAATAAGAAAGATGAATTATTTTTATTCTATAATCTCCATGTCTTGTATCGGCATTGGCATTGGGTGGTAAAGAAGCAATAGATAACATCCATATTCTAAAAACTATTCCCTACATAGAAATGTCACTCCAATCTATCGGGGATTTGAAACGAGTGCAATAACAGATTACTAACGAAGCGCGATGACGCTTAAACAGTGTTCCCCGCTAATCCATTAAAGGGTTCACATATGGTTCATACTCGAATGATTTTCTTTTGCAAAATATGCAAATTACTTGAGTTTTAGCTATTTCAAAAAACGACCAAAGGGTTCACAAAGGGTTCATCGAAAGAGAGTGAAATCATTCACTCTCTTTTTTTTATGCCCTTTTCAATTCTGCAACCAATGGTTGCGGAATTTCATCCCACCCGGACAAATCGGGACACCGCAGGACAAATTCGGACAGCCCTTGCCGCCCGTCCAAATATAGCATATTTAGTCGCTACCTTTGGGCGGGACTATTCCCGTAACCGCTAAAATTTCAATTATTTATGGCAAACAGAATGACCCCGCCCGCAGAGGGGCAGGAAAAAGACGTGCTGCTGGTCTTGGATAAACAGCAGGGAAAGGTGAGTGCCGTTAAGGGTATTGACAAGGAGGGCAATTTGCAGACCGTACCGCCGACACACGGTGGCGAGTTCATGCAGGTGGACAAGAACAGCGATGTGTTCAGCAACTTCATTTCCAACTTCTACCGCAAGTATCAGGACACTTCCGGGCTGGAACTGTTCAGCGTCAAGGCTTCCGAAGCGGAGCGGGACGCAAAGGCAATCGAGGACAACCACCGCAACCCTACACCGGAGGGCAACAAGCGGGCTGAAATGCTTCGAGTTCCGAAGCCCGACTTCCACGAGTTCAAGCAGGGCTACCGCTTCGACCCGTCAAAAATCGACTGGGAGAACCTGAAAAAAGTCGGCATCACCGCCGACACCCTGAAAACAACGAATGACTTCGACCGGGTGATGCGTGGCTACAAGTCCCGCAACACCTACACCGTTTCGGGGACGGTGGGCGGCTTCTACCTCAAACCTACCGATGTCAAGCTCTCTTTCTATCAGGCAAAGGACGGCACGGTAGTACCCAAGCTGCACGGCGTGCAGCAGGACGAGAAACTGTTGCAACGCCCGTTCCATGAACACGGGTTCACCAAGCAGGAACAGGGCAACTTGCAAGGCACTGGCAACTTGGGCGGCATCGCTGAAATCAAAGACCCGAAAAGCGGCGAGCAAATCCCCGTGTTTGTCAGCCGGGACAGGTACACGCACGAACTGGAATACATGCGGGCTGACAAATGGAAATGCCCCGATACAATCTGTAACGTGCAAGTCAGCCCGGAACAGAAAGCCGCCTTTGAAGCCGGGCAAGCGGTGAAAATGGAAAACCTGCAATTCAGGGACGGCACGAAGCGCAGTGCCTATTTGCAGGTCAGTGCGGTGGAGCGTGGCTTGGAGTTCCTGCCCCGTGCCGCCGTCCAGTTCTTGCAGCAGGGACAGCAGCCCGCAGAGCAGCAGGTAGCCGGGCTAAAGGACGGCAAGGGCGTTGAGTTCAACGGTCATGTACAGCCCGGCGCACAGGGCAAATCCCCCGACAAGGTGCAGCCGAAAGACGTTACCCCCGCCGCCGAGAGCCGGACGCAGGTAGCGGTCAATTCGGGGGGCAAGACCAACGAAGCCACCAAGCAGGGCAAAGAGCCGCTGAAACAGGGTCAGGACAAGCCCACCGCCAAGCAGAAAGAGAAGCAGGAGAAAGCGCAGGACAAGAGCCTGAAAGCGGACAAGCCCAAGAAGTCCAGAGGAATGAAAATGTAGTACCCACCTTAAAAAGTAAAGAATTATGATTGCATTGATAGCAGAGAAGCCCAGCGTGGCAAAGGACATCGCCCGCATCATCGGTGCGACCGGGCGTAATGACGGTTATCTTTCCGGCAACGGGTATATGGTGACATGGGCGTTCGGCCACTTAATCCAGCTTGCCATGCCGGAAGCCTACGGCGTGGCGAACTTCCGCAGGGAGAGCCTGCCCATACTGCCGCCCGATTTCCAGCTAATTCCCCGTCAGGTGAAAGCGGAGAAAGGCTACAAGGCAGACCCCGGCGTGCTGAAACAGTTGAAAGTGATAAAGGAAGTTTTCGACCAGTGCGACAAGATTATTGTCGCCACCGATGCCGGGCGTGAGGGTGAGCTAATCTTCCGCTATATCTTCCATTACCTGAACTGCCGGAAACCATTTGTGCGCCTGTGGATAAGCAGCCTTACCGACAAGGCAATCCGTGAGGGGCTGGATAACTTGCAGCCGGGAGAGCGTTACGATAACCTTTACCTCTCTGCCAAGTCCCGCAGCGAAGCGGACTGGCTGATAGGGATAAACGCCACCCAAGCGTTTGAGCGTTGCCGCCGGGCAGGGGGTGTTCTCACTGGGCAGGGTGCAGACACCCACGCTCGTGATGATATGCAGCCGCTATTTGGAGAACAAGAATTTCGTACCCGCCAAGTTTTGGCAACTCAAAGCGGCGACCGCCAGCGGGGAAATAAGTTTCACCGCCCAATCGACCGCCAAGTGGGAACAGCAGCCCGAAGCCATAGCCGCCCTGCAACGGGTAAAGGATGCCGGGCAACTTGTGGTTAAATCCGTTGAGAGGAAAGAAGCCTGCCAAGAACCGCCGCTTTTGTACGACCTTACCACGCTGCAAAAGGAAGCGAACACGAAGCTGAACTTCTCGGCTGACAAGACGCTTTCCATAGCGCAAAGCCTGTATGAAAAGAAAGTGATGTCCTACCCAAGAACCGGAAGCCGCTATATTTCGGAGGACGTTTTCGATGAAATGCCGGAACGTGTCGCCCTGCTGGGGCAATACTCCCGCTTTGCCGGGTATGCCGCCGGGCTGGACGGCACACCCCTGAACCGCCGCAGCGTGAATGACGGCAAAGTGACCGACCACCACGCCTTAATCATTACCGAGAACCTGCCCGGCGAACTTTCCAAAGACGAGCGGGCGGTTTACGAGCTGGTAGCCGGGCGTATGCTGGAAGCCTTTTCGGGCAAGTGCGTGAAAGACGTTACCACCGCCTTGCTGTCAGGGGGAGATACCGACTTTACGGTGAAAGGGTCTGTGATGAAAGAAGCCGGGTGGCGTGCCGTGTTCGGCGAGCCGGAAACGGGCGGGGATGAAGAAGCCGCCAGCCTGCCGCCACTCCAAGAGGGAGAATATTTGCCACTCTCCGGCGTGGATCTGCTCGAAAAGCAGACCAAGCCGAAACCGCTGCACACGGAAAGCAGCCTGTTGGCGGCAATGGAGAACGCAGGCAGGGAACTGGAAGATGCCGAACTGAAAGCCAGCCTGAAAGATGTCGGGATAGCACGCCCGCCACCCGTGCGGCGATTATCGAAACGCTGTTCGCCCGCCAGTACATCGTGCGTGAGAAGAAGAACCTTGTGCCTACCGACAAGGGGCTTGCCGTTTATGGGATTGTCAGGGACAAGAAGATTGCCGATGTCGAAATGACGGGCATGTGGGAAACCGCCCTTGCCAAGATAGAAGCGGGCAGCATGGATGCCGACACGTTCCGAAAGGGCATCGAGGTGTACGCAACGCAAATCACCGCAGAACTGCTATCGGTGCAGCTATCTGTCGCTACTGGTGAAACCTGCCCCTGCCCGAAATGCGGCAGCGGGCGCATCCTGTTCTACCCGAAAGTGGCGAAGTGTTCCAACGTGGACTGCACGCTTACCATATTCCGCAACAAGTGCGACAAGCAGCTTTCCGACAAGCAGATTGTCGAGCTGGTGACTAAACGCAAGACCGGGCTAATCAAGGGCTTCAAGGGCAAGAACGGCAAGGCTTTCGATGCTTCGCTGGTACTGGACGAGCAGTTCAATGTCGGTTTTTCATTCCCCGAAAAGAAAGCGAAACCGAAGAAATAGCCTATCTTTGCCACTGAAATTTCATTGTGATAGGTTTTACAGCTTATAATAATTGAAGTTTTAGTGGTTGCGCCCGGAGGGAAACCGGGCGCATTTTTTATATGTTCCCGCCAAACAGGTAGGTCGAACAGACCACCCCGTTATCCAGCACCCTGCTTTCCGAGAGCTTCCACAGCGAGCCGGATGTTTCCCCGACAAAACCGATGCCTTTGCCCGCCATGACCGGGACGGTGTAGATTGTCAGGCTGTCCAGCAGTCCGGCTTTAATCAATGAAGTAAGCAGCTTGCCGCCACCCACCACCAGCATGTCGGTTTCCTGTTTCAGTTCATAGACCCTTTGCAGCGGTTCTTCGGTCAGGAACTCCACCCCGCAGTCCGGTGTAACGTTGGTGTCGTAGTGTGACACCACAAAAGACCGTTTGCTTTTGTGCGGCCACCCGCCCCAGTGTTCAAAGATGTAGTTGTAGGTGTTCGCCCCCATAAGCAGGCAGCTTGCGGCGGCGTGTTCCCTTGCCGCCAGTTCCTTGACCTCACGGGGCATCCAGTCCAGTTCATAGTCCGGCGTGGCGGTATGCCCGTCCAGCGATACGGCGATGTGCGCTTTGATTTGTTCCATATTGTCAGGTATTAAAGTGATATAAATCCCTACTGTCTTGGCACGTTAGCCGCAACCCCAAAAAAGAAAGCGTGGCATGACGCTGTTTCAAAGTAGAGGTACTGGCATACCCAAATGTGGAAACAGTGCAGCCACGCTATGACAAACGCATAGCATATCCTGCGCTGAATATCCCCACATTTTGAAAAGTGCCAGTTTTCTACTTTGGGACGTTCGGCGAACGTATATGTTATATATAAAGGCAATATTCCGGCAACCGCCGTCCAACTGCCGTTACTTTTCCGTGTAACTTCTGCAAAGTTAAGCAAATACCCTGAAAAATCACGTGCAAACAGAAAAAATCCTGCCGTGTTATCACAACAGGGCAGGACACAAGCACCTAAAAATACACAAGTTCAGCCCATACGCCTACGGGCAGCTTGCGTTCCTTTGAAGATGATATGAACCGATGACAAAACAGCTTTGGTTCGCCGTGTCTTTGGTGATGATGTCCCTTTCCCGCATGAAGCGGATATAGCTCTTTGCGGTGCGCTCCTTGATGTCCAATACCTGCTGCAACTGCTCGCAAAGGTCTATGTAGGTGATGCGTGTCTGCCGCCCGAAGATGTCATGTGCGACATTCACCAGTTCCCTTTCCTTGCGTTTCTCCTTTTCCTCACGGGGCTTCTCGCCCTTGTACACGTGCATCCCGGCTTCCTTGTCCCAAGCAAAGAGCATCAGAGGAACGTCCAGCGGGCTTCCGTCCCTTACTTTCAGGGCTTTCACGACCGACTGGGCGGGTTCTTCGTCTTTCTCTATCGAAAGGATTGTAGCCGCCTTACGCTGCAACTCGCTGCCCAAATGTCCCCGCAGCTTCAAACCGTTGGGGACGAAATGCAGCACGCACAGAATACACGTGTTGTAGATGCCAGCCAGCCGATAAAGTTCATCTATCACCGCCACGCTTTCCGCTTCATCGTTGGCACTCTTAACAAGGTCGGCGATGCCGTCAATGACGACCAACTGGATGCCGCCGTACTGGTAGTAAAACTTATCCATGCTCTGCACAATGGCGTTCAAGCGTTCTTTGCGTGACATACCCGTCAGGCAGAACGCTTTGAGTTCATCGGGTTTGTCCGGCTGTTTGGCACGTGCCAGCAGGTTGCTTACATTCTTGAACAGTTGCACTTCCGATTGCTCGGTATCGTAAAGCAAGACCGCCTTGTGCCTGCCGTTGGCGGTTATCTGTATGCCCAGCGTATCTACTTCCGCACCAGCCGGGCAGATGCAGCCCGCCACGATTGCGGCTACATAATTGCTCTTTCCCGTTCCCTCGCCCCCGGTGATGCCGAACAGGTTGCCTTGTGTCCCCAGCGGAACGTCACCCGCCGAAATAATCTCTTGTGCTTTGGCGGGCGGGTTGTTGAAATCTATCTCGCATGATTTTAGCATAATCAATGTGTCGCTATACAGGTTGTCTAAAAATTCGATAAACAGCTTCAGGAAATCTTCACGGGTGTTCCCGGCTTTGAAGTAGTCGGATATGTCCTTTTCCTCTTTCGTTCCCGGAAGCGGGAGCAGCAGGCGTTTCACGCCAAATTCTTCCAATAGTTTTTCCTGCTTGCATGAACTTTCCCTGCCCGTCTTGTCCATGTCAAAGAGCAGGACGATGTGCTTGAAGCGGAACGTCAGCCGATAGACCAGCGTGGGAGGGATAGTCACCGTTTCGCTGTTGAAGCAGATAGCGTGAAAACCGTGCGCCGCCAGCGAAAGCACGTCTTTCTCGCCGCCCGTGATGAATAGCGTGTCGCCTTTGGCTGGCAGTTGTTCCAGCCCGAAACTGTAGTTCTCGCCGAAGCTGCCGCCGTAGAGGAAGCGGGGCGTGGAGAACGGGCGGTACAGCTTGATGTGCTGTTTGCCCTTGTAGCCGTACATGGGTTCTGCCACCGATGAAGTGTAGGTGTACGGTTTGCCCTCTGCCGTTTCGCTGTGATACTCCCGGAGCGAGCAGACCTTGTAACGTTCCAGCAGTTCGGGCGTGATGCCGTACTGTTGCCAGTACACCAGTTCGGCAAGCGGGAACTTCTGTTCCCGGAACTGGTAGGGCTTGACGGGCTTTTCGGACGTTTCTTCGGGTTTGTCCGGCACTGCCCGGCGGACGGTTGCCGGGGGAACGGAAACCGGAGTGCCGGAAGCCAGCCCCAAACCCAAGTCCCGGTCGATGATTTCCAGTATCTCCACGAAGTCAGCCGCCCGGTTGCAGTCCAGCCCCTTTAACTGCCCCACGAGGAAGAAACAGTCGCCGCTATAACTGTCGTTGCCGAAGTCTTTCATCTTGTAGATACCGCCCCGGCGGTCGAAGTAGATGTTGCAGGAAGCCTTGCTGTCCTCGTACAGCGGGTTAAGGAAGTTGCGACCTATGCGCCAGTTTCCGGGCAGGTAGTGTTTGAACACCGCCAGCCCGTTACTTGTCCTTTCTAAGATTTCCTCTTTCCTTAGCATACAACTGGTGGTTGGTTATCAGGTTGTCGATGTTCTCCTTGTTGCTCCTTATCAGGCGTTCTTCCAGCATCCGGCGTATCTCGCTGACCTTGTAGAAGTAGCGTCCCCTGATGTTGGAATAGGCGATAGTCCCCGACACCCGCAGGCGTTGCAGGGTCTTTTCGCTTATTTTCAGGAACGTGCAGACCTCGTAGCTGTCCACCCACATGTCTTCCTCGCTTTGCCTTGCCGTTTCCATGTGGTTGAAGATGTAGTCGGCAATGGCGGTAATCTTGTTGTCCAGTTCCTTGTAGGCTTTGGACTCGAATGTTATTATTTCCATAACGGTAACTGATTGATTTGCCGCAAAGTTCGGGTGTCCTGAAAAATAAAACGCCACAGATGTACCCACCTGTGGCGAAATAAATTTTGTTAAAGCACGGTTGCCTAATCCTGCTCCCTCATGCGCATCAGCAACCTGTCTTTCAGGGTGGAGAGGAAGCCCGTTCGGTCTTTGGTCTTGGCTTTTAGTTCCATGTAGGTGTGGTAGAAGTCGCCGAGGTCTATGTCGAACACGTATTCAAAGTAGGCTACAATCTCCTTAATATCAACCGTTCCCTTGTTCAGACAGCCGCAGGCGTCCAGTGCGTAGATAAGTTCCACCAACGCCCTTTTCGTCCCCGTCCAGCGCAACAGCCTGCCCATGAAGCCGTTCTTCACCCGCTTGCGCTGTTCCCGGCGTTCCAGCTCGTGCAGACGGTTGGTGAGGTATATTTCCAGCAGTTCGTTGGCTAAAATCTTGGCTACCTTGAAATCGTGACTGGTGCTGAACTGTGGGTCTGTTTCGTAATAGAAACTGTCCACGATGATTTGTATGTCAGGCTTCCCACGTATGAAATACTGCCTGTCCAAGTAGGTGGCTTTCGTTCGGTGGTACTGGTAGAACGCCAAGTTCCGCTGGAACGACCTTGAAATCCGGTCGGTTTCCGACAGCAGGTAGTCCCGCTGCACGTCCTCGCTGCCGCTGGGGAAGCGCACCTCTATCTTGTAAACGGTATTGTAATAGATGATTTTGCTCGCTAAAAGCGGTTTCAGTTCCTTGAAGAAGTGTATTTCTTCTTCCGTGCTGGCGAACGGGTAGGAGATTATAAAGGTTTTGAGTTCGCCCAGTATCTCTTGCAGGTAGTCCACGCACAGGCGGCAGAGCGTCAGCGTGTCCGCTGCGGTGTCCTCGTATTCCTGTATCTGCCATTCCACTTTTTGAAGCAGTCCGGCGAAGTATGTTTCCAACGGTATCTTATGTTCCATAACCTTGTGCTTATCTTTTATGAAGCACAAAGTTACGGGCATAAAAAATCAGTTTTATTCTTGATTTTTCACATTACGTTCTTGTAACTGTGCATTTTCTTGTTTCCTGCGCTTTTCTGCGTATTTCTCCGGGGGTATCTAAAAGATACGCCTTGCAGAAGTCGTTCAGGTTCGATGTCGATGCGAACCCGGTGGTGAACGCCACTTCGGTAAGCGTGAGGTTTGTGTTCAACAGGTAGTGTTCCACGTCCTTTACCCGTTCCTTTATCACCCATTCCTTAGCCGTGTACCCGGTCATTTTCTTTACCTTTCGCCGGAACGAGCCGTATTCCATGCCACATTTGTCCGCCAGTTTCTCGGCATCATAGACCATGTAGCCTTTCAGACGTACCATTTCGGTGAACGTCTGCCTGCCCAGTTCCGGCAGCATCCGTTCGGCGTGGCGCAGTTCCTTTTCCGTCACCAGCAGTCGGTTGCCCCTTACCGGGTTTCTCCGCAGCAGGTGGAAAGCGTGGCATACCGTGTTGTACACGTTGCAGAGGTACTGCCGTCCCGGTCGCATCCAGTGGAGCGCATCGCAGTAGGCGGTCAGTTCGGGTATCTCGTCCCGCTTGCGGTGCTGTTCCGCCAGTTCGTCAAGTATGGCGTAATGGGTGGTGGACATACCCAGCAGGATAATGATTGCCTTGTAGTCCTTGTATGCCGCCAGTGTCGGCGTTTCCGGCAGGCTTTTGAGCGTGTCGCACACGTGGGCGCACAGCCGCCCGTCCTTGCTGAACGGTTCAAGTTCCAAGTAGTTGTCCATTTTCCGGCTGTTGTGCAGCAGCCATGTTACCTTTTCGTCCAGTTCCTTGCAGGACGCTTCCAACTCCGCTTCGGGAGCGGGAAGCAATAATGATGTAATCCGTTGTTCCATATCTGATGTTTTATATATGAATGACATATCATTTGTTCCACTTCACGCAATCCGTCCAACCCCATTCATCGAACAGCCATGTTTCTAAGAAGAAAAGTACAAAGGGCAGCAGGAACAGAAAATATGCCTGTACTGCGCTGATATGCTTAGAGCGGCGGTAGCGGTTCAACAATGCCTGTACACGGGCTTTCCTGTATCGTGCAAGAATAAATACACAAATAAGCAAAAACATTGCACCTAAATAGCCAAGATGTAAGGACGACCATTCCGGTACACTGTTAATCAGGAGAAAGTTGCCGGGCAGAACTACTACCCACCACCAATACCAAAACAGCAGTATAAAACCTGACATCCGCCCTATCTTCTTGCCCCAAACCTCTCCCTTGAAATATAGGTAGTCAAAAAAATAGTATCTGTAATTCGTCCGGTTTGCACGTTGCTTCACTCGTTCAAAATAGTTATCTGTATTTTTTATTCCTTTATTCATAATGGCTTGGAAAGGAACGCCGTCAGATGCTATCTTTCGTTGTTACTAACTTATTTACAAATCCCAATCCGGTGAATAAACACCCAATCCCAATAAGGGGATAAACAATGCCACATAAGACTGCAAGCATATTCAATCCTCGTTCATCTCCCGTGAAGCCGTCTAAACAAACAGCTTGCAATATGAAGTTTGTAATTTGCCAATCCAATAAACTTTGGTCTATACAGATAAAGGCAAGCCACAAAAGGATAGAGCAACATTCCAAACCCAACAATAACA
>ENA-OQCY01000023-OQCY01000023.1-human-gut-metagenome-genome-assembly--contig:-NODE-23-length-10309-cov-0.581811_pt1 | contig 10309 bp, 11 predicted proteins | sample MGYA00242506_ERZ504596 | MGnify/ENA primary metagenome ERZ504596 (study PRJEB26092, sample SAMD00036322) | human gut metagenome | host: Homo sapiens | study: EMG produced TPA metagenomics assembly of... | reverse complement strand
CCGAACTGCGTCCACTCGTCGCGCTTGTTCCATACCCTAATCAGCGTTTCCTGCACAACATCTTCCGCTTCCGCCCGGTCGGATGTAATCCTCAGGGCCAACCGAAAGAGCTTGTCTTTCAGAGGGAGAATGTCATTACGAAAACTGATTTCCTGCATCTCTAATTAATTGACGGTTCAGCAAACGGAAAGTTACAGTCTGCCACCACTTTTTTTTGATTTATTTTTTGATACGGGTTCCGCCATCACTGTTTATAGCTGAGGCTAAGGTGATTACAACTTCCGTGACTCCGGCATCCAAAGCCTCGAAAGAATTCTCCAGCTTGGGAATCATGCCGCCCTGGATAACCCCTTCGGCAACATACTGCTTAAATTCTTCCGGAGTAATCCGGGAAATCACGCTGTCGTCGTCATTCTCGTCGCGCAACACGCCTTTTTTCTCGAAGCAATATACCAGCGTCACGTCAAACTGTCCGGACAAGGCTTTGGCCGTTTCTCCGGCAATCGTATCGGCATTCGTATTCAGCATGTGTCCCTCGCCGTCGTGTGTCAGCGGGGCCATTACCGGAACAACACCTTTATGGATGAGTTCGCTCAGAAACGCTCCGTTCACCTGCTTCACATCGCCCACGAAACCATAGTCCACCTCCTTTACCGGACGCTTTGCGGAACGGATCACGTCCATGTCCGCACCCGTCAGGCCGAGCGCATTCACGCCTCGTGCCTGCAAACCGGCCACTATGTTCTTGTTCACCAATCCGCCATACACCATTGTCACCACCTTCAAAGTCTCGGCATCGGTGATGCGGCGTCCATTCACCATTTTGCTTTCAATACCCAACAGGGCTGCGATTTTCGTTGCCGAACGTCCGCCGCCGTGCACCAGGACTTTATATCCTTCGATGGCGGCAAAGTCATCCAACAACTTGCAGAGGGTGGCTTCCTCTTCCACGATTTTGCCACCCACCTTGATTACAGTCAGTTTCTCTCTCATTATTCCAAATATGTGTATCCGTACAAACCGGAACGGTAATTAGACAAAAATTCCTTGCCTTCTTCCAGGGAGATGCGTCCTTCCTTTACCGACTGACTCACCCAGGTCTCCAACGTACGCACCAGCTTCTCGGACTGTACTGCACGTAATCCAGCACTTCCGCCACCGTCTCACCGTCGATAACCTGCTCTATCGTATACCCCTTATCGCTCACGGATACGTGCACCGCATTCGTATCGCCGAACAGATTGTGCATATCGCCGAGAATTTCCTGATAGGCGCCCACCAGGAATACCCCCACATAATAGGGTTCCTTACTCTTCAAGGAGTGTACCGGCAAGTAATGGGACACGTTCTTGGTAGAGATAAAGTTGGCAATCTTACCGTCCGAATCGCAGGTAATGTCCTGCAGGGTAGCCGTCCGGTCCGGCCGTTCGTCCAGACGCTGGATAGCATGATGGGGAATATCTGGTCTATCGCCCAGGAGTCCGGCAGGGACTGGAAGAGCGAGAAGTTACAGAAATACTTATCCGCCAGCAGTTTGGGGAGACCGCGGAATTCATCGGGCGCATGCTTCAGTCCGCCGGCTATCTGGTTCACTTCGCGCATGATAGACCAATACAGCCGCTCAATCTTGGCGCGGGTCTGCAGGTCCACGATGCCGTGGCTGAACAAATCGAGTGCCTCTTCGCGTATCTGCTGCGCATCGTGCCAGGCTTCCAGCATCCTGTTCTGGTTCAGTGTATCCCAAATGCCGTAAAGCTCCCGCAAGAGTTCGTGGTCGTTTTCGGTCACCTCTTCATCGTCGTCCCATTCGGGCAGATTGGTGGTTTCCAGCACCTCGAATATAAGTACGGAATGATGCGCCGTCAAAGCGCGTCCGCTCTCCGTAATGATATTGGGATGGGGAATGCCGTTCTTGTCGCTGGCATCCACCAGAGTAGAAATGGAGTCGTTCACATACTCCTGGATGGAATAGTTTACGCTGCCCTCGCTGTTGGACGAGCGCGTTCCGTCATAATCCACTCCCAGGCCGCCGCCGATGTCCACGAATTCCACGTTGAATCCCATGTTGTGCAACTGCACATAGAACTGCGACGCTTCACGCAGAGCGGTTTTGATGCGACGGATTTTCGTTACCTGGCTTCCGATGTTGGAAATGTATCAGCTTCAGGCAGTCCTGCATGCCTTTACTTGCCATGAAGTCGAGCGCTTCGAGCAATTCGCTGGACGACAGTCCGAACTTGCTTGCATCGCCGCCCGAATCTTCCCACTTGCCGCTTCCCGACGAAGCCAGCTTGATACGTATGCCGATATTGGCTTTACATTCAACTGTTTCGCCATTTTGGCTATCAGCTTCAGCTCATTCATTTTCTCTACTACGAGAAAGATGCGTTTTCCCATCTTCTGCGCCAGCAAAGCAAGCTCTATGTAACTCTCATCCTTGTATCCGTTGCAGATAATCAGCGAGTCGGAGTCCATATTGATGGCAATCACCGCATGCAGTTCGGGTTTGGAGCCTGCTTCCAGTCCGAGATTGAATTTCTTGCCGTGGCTGATAATCTCCTCGACCACCGGACGCATCTGATTCACCTTAATGGGATAGATAATAAAATTCTCCGCCTTGTAGCCGTACTCTTCCGCCGCTTGTCTGAAACAACAGGAAATCTTCTCAATCCGGTTGTCAAGAATGTCGGGAAAGCGCACCAGCATGGGCGCCGTCACGTCACGCAGTTGCAATTCGTCGACCAGGTCTTTCAAATCGACGCCGACGCCGTCTTTACGCGGTGTTACTACAACATGACCTTTGTCATTGATACCAAAGTACGAAGTGCCCCAACCTGTAATGTTGTACAGCTCTTCCGAATCTTCAATACGCCATTTTCTCATTTCTTGTTACTCTGCTGTTTTAGTAGTTTATTTATAAAAAAGGGGTACAAAAATACATATAAATCTGGAACATCTTGCCTTTTAGGGCGAAAAACACACATTTACAAGAGATTAAACGCCCAGCAGGCTACGCAACTGCTGCACGGACCCGGCAATCTGCCGCCTGCTTTCCAGATGTCCTGCATCGAAACGGTAGCGGGCTTGCACGTAGAAAGGAGCGCGTTTCTCCAATGCGTCCGCAATAAAGGCGCGCAGCTCCTCGTCCGTCTTTCCCTGCAGGATGGGACGCTGATGGGTTGCCACCCGCAAACGGTTGAACAGTATATCGGGATGTACATCCAGGAACACGGTTTGCCCGTGTCCGTTCATGTAGTCCATATTGTCGAAGAAACAGGGCGTGCCGCCGCCGGTCGAGATAATGACATCCTCAAACTCGGACACCTCGTGCAGCATATTCCGCTCCAATTCACGAAAAGAGGCCTCTCCCCGCTCGACGAACAGTTCACGGATGGATTTGTGAAAACGTTCCTCGATGTACCAGTCCAAATCGATGAAAGGTACATTCAGTTCGCGGGCAAAAGCCTTACCTAAAGTTGTTTTACCGGCTCCCATGTAACCGGTCAGAAAGATACGTATCATAGTTGCTTACCGTTTGTGTACAAAGATAAGCAATTCTACAGTGAGACTACCTCACAATCAGCGGAAAATTTTAATCCGCTCGCTCAACTCCCCGAACTCCTTTTCGCCGGGTTCGGCAGTGGGCGTGCCAAAAGGCATTTCGGCTATCAGCATCCAGCTCTCCGGCAAGTTCCAGGTACGTCGCACCTCGTCGTCAATCAGCGGGTTGTAATGCTGCAAGGAAGCTCCCAAACCTGCGTCTTCCAGCATGGTCCAGACAGCCAGCTGGTGCATGGCCGATGTATGCTGCGACCAAGTCGGGAAGTTTTCGCTGTAAGAGGGAAACGCATCCTGCAATTTCTTTACAACCGTCGTGTCCTCAAAATAAAGCACAGTGCCATGCCCGGCAGCAAAGCAGCCGTCAATCTTGGCTTCCGTCTTTGCAAAAGCCTCAGGCGAAATGCGCTGCTTCAACGTATTTTTTACAATATCCCATAGTTTCTTATGCTCGTCGCCCAGCAGCAGGACGATTCTTGTTGACTGCGAATTAAAGGCCGACGGCACGTTCTTCACCGCCGTACGGATAATATGCACCACTTCCTCATCCAAAACAGGAGAGTCGCTACCTATGGAATAATAACTGCGCCGGTGTTCCAACGCTTCTGCAAATGTTCTCTTCATATCTTTTTATTTTTATTGTCTGTTCTTATTAAGAATAAATGAGTTATATAAAATTACAAACTCAAGGAATTGGACCGATACTCTTTTTTTACTTCCCACTTCTCCTCAATTTAAAAGAACAAGCGAACGGAGCCGATTGTTCGCATTTGTGAAATATATTCGTACCTTTGCCGCAGTTATGAAAAAAGAGAAATTCTACGTTGTATGGGCAGGCGTCACTCCGGGCATTTATACATCCTGGACCGAGTGCCAGCTACAGACCAAAGGCTATGAGGGGGCAAAGTTCAAATCGTTCGACACCCGCGAGGAAGCAGAGCAGGCCTTTGCCGCTTCACCCTACGATTACATCAAGCGCAATACATCCGCAGGCAGCACGCCATCCAAGCCGTCTCAAAATGCAGACGCTCCCTACCCCACCGCCGTCCTTGAAAACAGCCTTGCCGTAGATGCAGCATGCAGCGGAAATCCCGGAGCAATGGAGTACCGGGGGGGTACACGTTGCCAGCCGCCAGCAGGTTTTCCACTACGGTCCCGTGTACGGCACCAACAACATCGGAGAGTTTCTTGCCATCGTGCACGGCCTTGCCCTGCTGAAGCAAAAGGGCTTTGACATGCCTATTTACAGCGACAGCGTTAATGCCATCGGTTGGGTAAAACAGAAGAAATGCAAGACCAAGCTACCCCGCGACTCCAAAACCGAACAACTTTTCCTGCTGATAGAGCGCGCCGAGAAATGGCTGCGTGAAAACACCTACTCCACCCCTATCCTGAAATGGGAAACCAGGCAGTGGGGAGAAATACCCGCGGACTTCGGAAGAAAATAACAGGGCGGAACACCCATATCCCATGACAAAACCCTCGTATACACGGGGGATAATGTCGTTATGCCCCTACAAAAACATCCTTATCCTTCTACTGAAACTTCGTCCCGCAATTGCGGGCCCGACAGCCGCATACGGCAACCGTACGGCCCGCAGCCGGCAACCGGGGAGCCCGCAGTTGGAAAACGAGGTTTTGCATCAGGCTTTCCTATATTATACATGCGCCAAAACGACAAAACCAACGGGCAACAGTCACATTAAAACGCAGAGATTGGGATGCTCCGCCCCTGAAAACAGAGGATTTTAACCGCTGTTAACACGTTCTGCATCATGCGCGTTTTGTAGCTGTATATAAGCATTTTTACAACAGAGAAGAAGGGTAAAAATGACGACAGAGGTGACGACCAAACAATGTGTCATCACGCTCGTCACCGTTGTCAACAGTTCCTCTATCCCTTTCCGGGACAGGGATAGAGCGCTATAGGTGATGAGTGACGAGAAAAAAACGAAAAACAACACAGAGGGGGTATTATCCCAAAGATTGCATATCATTCAGCTTTTTATAGTAGCCGTCTTTGGCAAGAAGCTCCTCGTGCCTGCCGCGTTCTACGATTTCGCCCTCGTAGAGCACGCAGATTTCATCCGCATTCCTGATTGTGGAAAGACGGTGCGCAATGGCAATCGTGGTGCGGGTTTTCATCAACCGCTCCAAAGCTTCCTGCACCAGACGTTCCGACTCCGTATCGAGTGCGGAGGTGGCCTCATCCAGAATCAGTATGGGAGGATTCTTGAGAATGGCGCGGGCAATGCTGATGCGCTGACGCTGCCCGCCGGAAAGTTTGCCGCCACGGTCGCCGATATTGGTATCGTAACCTTTCTCGGTGTCCATAATGAAATCGTGGGCATTGGCTATCTTGGCAGCTTCCACAACCTGCTCCATGGTGGCATTCTCTACGCCGAAAGCAATGTTATTGAAGAAAGTATCGTTAAAGAGAATGGCTTCCTGATTGACGTTTCCTATCAGGCCGCGCAAATCGGCGATGCGCGCATCCTTGATATTAAGCCCGTCTATCCGTATCTCACCCGACTGTACATCGTGGTAGCGGGGAAGCAAATCCACCAGTGTAGATTTTCCGGAACCGGATTGTCCTACCAGTGCGATAGTCTTGCCTTTGGGCACGGTCAGGTTGATATGCTTCAATACCTGGCGGGAACCGTCGTAGCTGAAGCTGATGTCCTTGAACTCCACCTTATCATTGAGCGAAGAAAGCGGTTTCGGCAAGGCGGGTTCTTTAATGGGGTTCTCCGCAAAGAGTATCTTGTCGATACGCTCCATGGAGGCAAGTCCTTTGGGAATGTTGTATCCGGCTTTGGAGAATTCCTTCAACGGGTTGATAACACTGTACAGTATCACCAAGTAGTAAATGAACGAGGGGGCGTCTATAGTAGCGCTGTTGCTCAGAATCAACGTGCCGCCGAACCACAGCACGATAACGATGACGCATGTACCCAGAAACTCGCTCATGGGATGCGCCAATGCCTGACGGGTGGCTACCCGGTTGATAGCATCGCGGTATTCGTTGCTGCACTTATTGAAACGCTCCATCATCTTGTTTTCGGCAATGAAGGCTTTGATGATACGCAACCCGCCCAGGGTTTCTTCCAACTGCGACATGGTATCGCTCCACTTTGCCTGCGCATCCAGCGACTGCCGTTTCAGCTTCTTGCCTACCGTGCCCATTACCCAGCCCATGCCCGGAAGCACCAGCAGCGTGAACAGCGTCAACTGCCAACTGATGGCTATCAATGTGCCGAAATAGGCTATAATCAGTATCGGGTTCTTTATCAGCATATCCAGCGAACTGGTAACGGATGTCTCCACCTCGGTAACGTCGCCGCTCATGCGGGCTATGATATCGCCTTTCCGTTCCTCGGAAAAGAAACTCAGCGGCAGGTGCAGCACCTTATTATATACTTGCGCACGGATGTCGCGCACCACGCCCGTGCGGAGAGGAATCATCACGGCGGAAGAGGCGAAATAGGAGAATGCTTTCAGCAGGGTCATCACCGCCAGGAAGACGCCTAAAATCAACAATGTCAATGAGCCGCCCTGCGAGGCTATCATCTCGGTGACGTAATAATAGAAGTTGTTGACCGCTATGTCTTTCATGTTGATTCCTGCCGCATCCCAGGGAATGAACTCGTAGGTCTTGGTATCCATCTTGAAAAGTATCTGAAGGATAGGGATAATCAGGGCGAAAGAGAATATGTTCAGAATTGCCGATAGCAGGTTCAGGAACAATGCCCATATCAGATATTTCTTGTAAGGCGGAACAAAACGCCGCAGGAGTCGGAAGAATTCTTTCATTCGGTCAAACAGTTAATTCATTACGTTCGTATCGGGCGCAAAGATAGCACAAAGCAGGGGGAGAATAAAACGAACAGGTTCTTTTTTGCGCGCCGGGCGGATAAAAACCAGCCGATTGCATGTGAAACAACTGTTTTTATCAAAACGCGGCACAATAACCGGTACTTTTTCTGCAATCCCGATAATAATTGTGTAGCTTTGTAGCTGGATAAAAACAACGCTAAAAAAGAATGAAACCATACGATTACCTGATTGTAGGCAGCGGCCTGTTCGGAGCCGTGTTTGCCCATGAGGCTCATAAAGCCGGAAAGAGATGTCTGGTGATAGAGAAACGTCCACACACCGGCGGCAATATCTACTGCGAAGAAGTAGACGGCATCAACGTGCATAAATACGGTGCGCATATTTTTCATACAGACAACAGGGAAGTATGGAATTATGTGAACCGGCTTGTTGAGTTCAACAGATACACCAACTCTCCGATTGCCAATTATAAAGGAAAGCTGTATAACCTGCCTTTTAATATGAACACTTTCTACCAATTGTGGGGAGTACGTACTCCGGCAGAGGCCCGGGCAAAGATACAGGAACAGTGCAGGGAATACGAGCATATAACCCACCCGCAAAACCTGGAAGAACAGGCACTGAAACTTTGCGGAGAGGACATCTACCGGCAACTGATAAAAGGATACACGGAGAAACAGTGGGGACGCCCGGCAACAGAGCTTCCGGCATTTATCATCCGGCGCATTCCGTTCCGGTTTATCTTCGACAACAACTACTTCAACGACCCGTATCAGGGCATTCCCATGGGAGGATATAACCGTTTAATCGGTGCCTTGCTGGAGAACATCGAGGTGCGCACCGGAACCGATTACATGGCGCACCGCAAAGAGCTGGACGCTTTGGCGGAGAAGGTGCTCTACACCGGCTGCATAGACGAATACTTCGATTATGCATGCGGACATCTGGAATACCGCAGCCTGCGATTCGAACACAGGCACCTCACGGATATAGAAGACTTTCAAGGCAATGCAGTCGTGAACTATACCGACCGCGAAACTCCTTATACCCGTGTCATCGAACACAAGCACTTTGAGTTCGGCAAACAGCGTTCTACCGTCATCACCTATGAATATCCCGATGATTTTGAACAGGGGAAAGAATCTTATTATCCGGTAACGACGAAAAGAACAGCCTGATTTTCAGGAAATATCAAGAACTTGCACAGCAACAGGAGCGAGTGCTGTTCGGCGGCAGACTGGCGCAATATACGTATGCAGACATGGACGATACAGTGGCAGCAGCATTAAGGCTGTGGGAAAAAGAGAGCGTATAATTCCGCTTTATTTCCCCGCACTTGCGAGAAACCGCCAAAGCCTCCAGTGCGGATAACGCCAGAATGCATAACGGGTAGCATGGATATCTGCAATCAGCTCTTTCACAAAAACAGAAGTCCGCAGCTCTCCAACCGTATTGTCTTTTTGCGCACACCGCAGAATGCGGCGCAACATCCTCAGCCTGCGGTAAATCATTACAGGCATATAGCGGGCATGTTCTTCTTCGGGAATGGACGACAGCCTCTCCTTATGGAAAACGTACTCGTAATCAGCCGTAAGTTTGAATACATGCGTTATATTCCCGCCATGTTGTATATAGTTATAGACACTGTTTCCGCCAACCAGACGTACCGGCTTGGATGATGCAAACGCCAACCGCAGGTTCATAAGCATGTCTTCTCCCATCACAATCTCCCGGGGTGTACGTAGCGTGTACTCATCAAACAACGTGCGCCTGAACAGCTTTCCGCATGTAGCCGAAATGTTGTGCCTGCCCTTGATTAAAAGCTTACGGTAACAAGCCGGCGAAAGCTGTTTACCCCCCACAAGCGCTTTTTCCTGCAAAAACCCACTACAATATCCGTATCTTCCGACGTTGCTTGAAACAAACGCTGCAAAGCGTCGGCAGGCATGGTATCATCAGAGTCGACAAAGACTACCCATTCTCCTGTTGCCAGCTCCACCCCTTTTTGACGCGCATAGCTGCTCCGCCATTTTGCACATGCAATACTCTGATGCGAGTATCCTTTTCCGCCAGTTCGTCGCACAGAAGCCCGGTGCCATCCGTACTTCCGTCATCGACCAGACATATCTCGAAATCTTCAAAAGACTGTGCAAGCAAACTTTTTATGCATACAGTCAGGAAATTTTTCCGATTATAAACAGGTATTACAATAGAAACTTTTACCATCTCACTTAATCAGTTATCAAACAGCTTCATAGGATACGTCCCGGGCAGCGGGCTGCTACTTGCCGAGGTTCACATATTTGGGTTTTCTAAGCCCCAACAAATAAGGCACGCACTTAATGTACCTTTTTAAACGCTCTTTTACAGAAGAAAGCGGCCGTTTCCCTTTCCAGGGCGTCATATCCAGGTATTTATAGTATTCATTCCTCAACGGATGCATACTGTCATAATTCCAGGGTTTCTTGTTGGTATAATGCAGAATGACAGGATGCAGCAGTTCTTCACGGAAAGCCTGCCAGTCGGCCACCCGTTTGTCAATGCCGTAGCGATAAAAACCATCCTGCATGTTCCACTTCAAAGGAACAAAGACCTTGTCCTTGCATAGGACGACATTCAGCAAATCCTGGTCATTAAACTGGATGCGCTCCGGATAAGTCTCGAAATACCGCACACACTGCACATCGACCTTATGTTTCCGCCAGTAATCAAGATTAATCAGCAGCACCCCCGCATTGAAATACGAGCAGGACTTATCATAGTGCAAGCGTTCGTAACGCTCATCCTCATCCTTGCCGATATCTTCGACACAAGCCGCACCGCACCCGGACAAATCCGTGTCCAGAATTCGGAAATATCTCCCCAATATTACAATATCGCAGTCCAGGTAAAGTACTTTCTCCAAACTCTCGGG
>ENA-OQCY01000020-OQCY01000020.1-human-gut-metagenome-genome-assembly--contig:-NODE-20-length-11382-cov-0.928121_pt1 | contig 11382 bp, 11 predicted proteins | sample MGYA00242506_ERZ504596 | MGnify/ENA primary metagenome ERZ504596 (study PRJEB26092, sample SAMD00036322) | human gut metagenome | host: Homo sapiens | study: EMG produced TPA metagenomics assembly of... | reverse complement strand
AGGGTTTGCAATACCTCCGGTGACAAAGGGCTGTTCAAGCGGACTGTGACGCCATTGGGATAGGAGATCTCACATAGCGGCTGGGGAATTGGCGACGGGCTGACCGGAGGGGCAGACAGCAGGGATTTCTCCTTATGGGGAAGACTGACCTGGCCCTTACTGTTTACCTTTACCGGGATAAAGCCGCCTTTGCGCAACAGCTTGGAACGCCACTCGTAGAAACGTTTGGGACGAATACATTCATTCGAACAAAAATCCATAACTGACAGTCCGCTCGACTTGAAACGGGAATAAATAGATTCAAAATCTTCCATGGTCCATTGATGTGACATAACAATTGAGCTTTTTTACTTTGATTACAAAAGTAATATCACATTTTTAGAATGAAAGGGGGAGTTTATCGAATGCTTACGGTTATAGTTGCTCGGTTGAATATTCATCAATGCAACTGATACGATGTTGTTCTCTACTACTGATTGAATGTTCGCTGTTTCCATAATTCATAAATTTTAATTTGTTATTACATTAGATTGTTTGATTACTATTGTCTTTATTGTGCGGTGTCATACTCGTATATTTCCGGATTGTCGTACCCGTCGAACACTATCCGAAACGTGTCAAAGTCCTTTCTGCCCGCCAGTCTGACGGTATCTCTTTTCCCGATGAAATAGGGTTCATTCATTGTCCGAAACGGTGCGCCGAGCGTTATCCTATCCACCAACGTACAAACTTTGCCGGGTTGTTCGGGCATGATATAACCCAGTGCGTACTCGTTGTAAACTACCAATTTGATTTTATCCATATCGCTGTCAATTTTACGTTGTTTTTTTCTTTCCCTCCTTTCGGTTCCTTTCTCTGCCTGAACCGCTTTGAGGTTTTACGGATGCGGTACACGGCTGTCGGTACAGCTTCATACGACGGCTTTTCCTGCCAATTACTCTTTCGCAGAAGGAAGAATTTGCAGGAAATACACTTCAAGCCGCCGTATCAAGCGCGACAGCGGACCTTTGCATCTGATAAAACACAACGGTGACGGCAGAGAATGAAGCCGGGAAAGCGGTAAGGGAATCGGTAGAAAAGGGATATGCCCGTCAGGGTTAGAATAGGGATAAAACGGGCCATGTGCCTGTACTTGCGGGCAGGTAAAAAAGAGAAAGATGGTAAGACTATAAAGGAGGAATGCGCCCTATGGAAACAGCGGGCGGATAAAAAAGGACGCATGGCTGCCGTCTCCGGGGTGGGCAGACGCGGTAGCCATGCCTGTGTTTATTGTTCGTTCTTCTCCAGATACTCTTTCATTGCCTCGTTCACGATGTCTTTCAGCGACATGTTCTTCTTGATGGCGAGGAATTTCATACGGGTATGAATGCTTTTGTTGATGACGAAGTTGCAATGAACCGCCGTTTCTTTTTCCGTGGGGGCTGCTACCGGCTGTTTTCCGCCGGTAGTCTTTTTCGTAGGTGACAGCAACCCGTCCAGTCCGCCTTTCATGCTGTCTTTCAGTAAATCGCTCTTGCTCATATCGGGATTATTTTAATTTCAGTACCTCTTGCGCCAGTGCCATGTAGTCCTTGGCTCCGTTGCTGTTCCTGCTATACTCGAAGATGTTCTTGCCCTTTATGGGAGCTTCGGCCAAAGATACGTTATCCCGTATAACGGTCTTGAACACCTTTTCGCAGAATGAATCCTTGACGAGTTCGGCCACACTTTTGTTCAGTGTCTTGCGTTTGTCGAACTGGGTAATTACAATGCCACCAATAGCGAGTTTCGGATTCAGGCGTTCCTGGACGGTGGCAATCACATTCATGATCTTGGCCATGCCGCGCATGGCGAGGAATTGTGCCTGTACCGGGATAATCAGGTAGTCTGCGGCGGTAAGGGCGTTCAGCGTCAGCAACCCCAACGAGGGCGGACAGTCGATAAGGATATAATCGAATTTCCGGTTTTCGAGCAACTTGCCAATCAGGCCGTTCAATATCAGTTCCCGTCCCGGCTCGTTGATGAGTTCTGCCTCGGCAGCCGAGAGGTCGAGGCAGGACGGTACGACGGTTACACCTCCTGCCGTTTCAACTAATGGCAAGGGGTATTTGCCTTTCATCGCCCCGTACACCGTCTGTTCTTCCTCAATGGAGAGGCCGAAGGATTCCGTAAGGTTCGCCTGACCGTCCATGTCGATAGCCAGCACGCGCTTTTTCTTTTGCTGCAGGGCCGCAGCCAGATTGATGGTGGTGGTCGTCTTTCCGACCCCTCCCTTATGGTTCAAGACCGCAATTATTTTTGTCATCGTTTCACTCTTTTATTCCACTTGCAAAGTTAATACTATTTTTCGTAAATACTAAAATTAGTATATACTAATTCACTAAAAACTATTGTTTTAGCAGTGTAGTATTTTAGTATTTACTACTATACTAAAATAAAGTTTGACTAAGAGTAGTATATCCTACATTCGCAGACGAGTGGCTTACTAATCTACTACATATAGGATATACTACATTTAGTATTCGCTTATTTTCAAAGGTTTACTCTCTTATCAGAAAGGCAAATCCTCCTTTTCGTCCTGCGGGAAATCTGCAGGAGGAACGGGTGCGCCGTCTGCTCCGCTTACTGCATTGTCCTCTCCGGCTGCCGCGCCTTCCCGCCTTCCGGTATTGATAAAGGCAATACTCTCTGCCGTGATGGAGAGCTGTATCTGGCTCTCGCCGTTCTTGTCTTTCCACAGGGAAGATGACAGCGTGCCGTCAACAAGTATGAGTCTCCCTTTCGTCAGATATTCGGACAAGCGGATATGGTTGTCCTTGTTGCTGCGTACCCTTATCCAAGTGGTGATGTTTTGCCCCTTTGAATAATCGTCAACGGCTATGTCCATAGCCATGAATGAGCCGTGTGCTCCTGAAATTACTTGGCAATCTTTGCCGATGCGTCCGATAGTGTGAACATGTAACATAATAGAAAATTGTTTGTGGCAAGGTGGTTGGTCCTGCCGTTACCTAACTGTTTATTTTTTCCCTCTTTTCGGTTCCTTTCTCTGCCTGAACCGTTCCGGGATTTTATAGATGCGGTACCCGGCTGCCGGTACAGCTTCATACGACGGCTTTTCTTGCCAATTACTCTTCGTAGAAGGAAGAATTTGCAAGAAATACACTTCAAGCCGCCGGATCAAGCGCGGCAGCCTACCTTTGCATCTGAAAAATCGGACGGTGACGGCAGAGAGGAGACCGTAGAGGTTATACATATAATTGATATAAAGGGAAGAGGGCTTCGCCCAAGTATAAGAGCAGAGGAAAAGAGAGAGGTATAAAAGGAAACCGCCAACGGAGTTGCGGTAATTTACAAACGGGTATCGTGCCCTTCACCGACGATGTTGTCATAGGCACGATACCTTATCATAGCTTATTTTGTCAGAACCGGTATCTCAAAGGGAGGAATGCAGCAAATCGCCCATCCTTTGTTCTGGCAAAGTACAAAACCCTCTGACGATAGTATCTCCGTTTACGCCTTCAAGTCCGGCGAACATTTGTAATGCGTCAAACCCTCTGTCGAACTGTTCCATGATGACGGCGGGGCAAAATGGATAATCCCGTGAGGGTAGCTTTTCGATGTGCCAATCCACCCGCGCAAATAATCATCGAAACAGCCTTCTGCTCTTGACGCATGGAACTCTTGTGAATGGGAACTGCAAATGGTTTTACCGTAGATTTCGTCTCCTAAAATTAAAGTTCCCGTTTGCGGATTGTACATAAAACGCCGATTGGTTATTTGAAGAATATCTATGATTTCCCATTTGACATTGATAACCATCAGGATTTTTTCAACCTGCCTTTTCATGCGTTTGCCTGTTTTACAATTTTTCTTGTCCATCACTTGTCTTTTATGCCGTGAAACATCTGCTTTTTTACCCTTTTTTCGATTCTTCTCTCTGTCTGAACCGTTCCGGGATTTTACAGATGCGGAACACGGCTGCCGACAGGGCTTCATACGGTGGGTTTCCCGGCCAATTACGCTTTCATGGAAAGGAAGAATTTGCGGGGAATGCACTTCAAGCCGCCGGATCAAGCATGGCAGCCGACCTTTGCATCTGGCAAACCGGACGATACCGGCAGAGAGGAGACCGGAACAGACCGGTAAATATGATGGTAAAAAGGGAGTACGGCTTTGCCTGTATAAATGCAGGGGAAGCGAAGTAGAAAAGGGTCCGGCTTGGGCGGGTCAGGCAAGGGTCTGCCGGGGCAAACATGAAAGGGATTCTCCTTATCCGCTCCACGCCTGAATTTCGACCGGGCGGAATGAAAGCGCGGAGCGAATAAGAAGTATCACCGTTTGCCCTTGACGTGGCAGGTCACAAGGGAAAGATACGGAACAGAGGCGGAAAGTCCGAAACCAGCGGCATAAAGACCGGTCGGGCTGTGGAATACCGTGTTGTTTCGACAGGTCGAAGCTCCGGCATGGAACGGCACGATCCGGCTGCCGCCGGTTTTGAACGGCCTCCCGTACCTTTCCCTGACGACTTGTTACGGCACAGACTTTCCACTGGTTCACGGGGTTGGGAAAGCCGGCGTATAATAGGGAAACAGCCTGAAGGTAAAAAAGGAGTAATCGTACTATAAAAGGTATCGGTTGCCCCGCAATCCGTCCGGAGGGCTTTCGCCCATCGGACAGACCACAGAGGTTATCGGCTTATAGTTTGGGCTTGTTCTTCGGGAGAATGGGGCAAGAAAGTATTATTCTGTAAAATGGCCCCAGCTCGGTCTTTACCGGGTCTTTCGATACCAAGAATGTTGCGCTCTCCTTGACCTTCGCTATATCCAAAATGGTCTTACAGATGTACTTATTCCTCAAACGTGTTCCTCCCCTGTTGAACTGCAGCGGAAAACCTCGCTTGTCAGTGGTTTTGTGCAGAAACACTCTTTCGGGTTGTTTTCATCACAGCCAAACTCCAGTCGGTCGTTCATTGTGATATTCATTTCTTTTGCCAATTTGGTGGATAGATACATGTTGCCGGTAACGCTGTTGAACCTTATGCTTCTTTTACCTACACGGTTTTCTCTTGTCCGGCAATTCTCGACGTTGTAAATTACAAATTTCATTTTCTTGAATTATTTACGGGTTATACAAATTACATGCTTACGTGGGCGTACCTTTTGGAAAATCCTTCGTGATTGCGGATAGTGTCGGTTATATCGCTTATTCTCCGGTGTATCGCACTTGCGGAAATGCCTGCATAGGCGGAAAGGTGTCTGTATGAACATTTCGCCTCGTACTCTTTCAGTCTGAAAAGCTCGTAGTCCGTTTGGGGATATTTCTTCTTCACAAACAGCAGTATGTCATACACCAGCTTGTCGGAAGCTGCCAGCACCTCGACGGACGGTGTTTCTTCTTCCTGCATGAGCAAAAAGAAATGTTCGTTGTCGGGGAAACAGTAACAACTATCCTTGTGAATACATTTCAGTCTGCACTTTTTGTACACGCCGAAAAAATAAGGCTCGAAGCTCTCGACAGGTATTTCCGAAATCACGACTTCCCGTTTCATCGCCAAATAGGCGTCGTGAAAGGCGTCCTCGTGCAGGTAACGTCCGAATATGTTACGCAATCTCTGATAGTTGTAAACGAACCAGTTGTCAAAAAGCGAATTTTTTTTCATGTTTCAATTTGTTTTTAAGTTTTTTTTATTTCCCTCCGGTTCGAGCGATTACCGGAAAGTTCGATTCTTTTTTTCTGCCTCGTCTTTGCATCACGGGGTTTGCAGCAAGGATTCCATGAAAAATACTCTTGGAATGGAATGAGAAGGAAGATTTTTCATCAGGAAAATCGAAGATGGGCCTTGAGGCAAAGTTTTGAGATGCAATCAACTTTGCGGAAAAAAGTGTCGGGCTTTACGGTCGTCGGTTCGTGATAGCATCTCAATCTACAAAGGGGGGGGAAGCGAAAGCCTGCCTATAAAAGACAAGGTGTGTGGTATAAAAGGAGTGGCTGGAGGTACAAGGGGAAGATTCCGTTACAACCGGGTATGGCCGTGGCAGACCGGAAGGTGAAAAAATCCCCTGTCCGGTGTTGTAACCGAACAGAGGGAAAAGGTTAAATCTATGAATTATGGTCATGCCGCTTTGTCGGTGGCCTCGTGTTCGGAAAGGGCGGACTGCGTGCGTTCCGCCTCTTTCATGCTTTCGTCGATCCGATGCTGTAAAGCGTTGCACTCCTGTTTGAGCCTTGCCAACTCGTCCGCCTTGCTCCACTTGCGGGCGATGATTCCCTGCAAAGCGGGTATCTCGCTCTCCAGCTTGGCTATCTTCTGCCGTTGTTCCTCAATCATGCCGGGCAGCTTGGCGAGGGCGGCTTGCGGGTATCGGGAGGATTCCACGAAGCCCAGAGGCAATGCTCCCGATATGCCACAACGGTATTTCAGTCCGCTTACGCCCTCGACGAGGAACGTGTTGCGGTAGAATGTACCGCCCATGTCATACTCGCTGTACACCGACAGGTTCAATCCGGCATACGTGCCTATCGTACCGATTGCCCCGTTGCGGTAGGTCTTGGAAATGCGGTGCAGCTCCCGTCCGGTCTCTTCCGCCGTGGCTTGTGCGAGGTTCAACAGCCGGGTCGTCCGGTCTCCGGTGTAAGAGGTGATATATTCCCAGTCCTGCGTCATGCGTGCCGCCGCACTCTCGGCCTTTGTCATGTCTTCCCGGTTGGCCGCAATCTTACGCTCGGCCCTGATACGGTCTTTCTTGAAAATGGCCTGTTCCTTTTCGAGCTGCATAATCTTGTTGTCGAGCTTCGTTTTCTCCAACAGGTCGGTATTTCCCGACAGGAGAGCCACGAACTCGGCGAAATTCATGCCGTTATCCTCGTCCATAGCGTCCTCGTCGATACGGCGCACAGCAATCGTACCGTTGTTAATTTGGTTGATGAACATTTGCTTGGTTTTCAACAGGTTAAATTTGTAAGCGTCGAGCGTCTTTTCCGTTCCGTAAATCACCACGTCCACGGTATTGTTTCCCCAGAGCTTAACGGTGTTGCCTTTGCGTACCGCACGACCGTTGCGCTGCTCCATGTCGGCGGGGCGCCAAGGTATCTCCAGATGATGCACCGCAACGGCCCTTTCTTGGGCGTTTACTCCCGTTCCCAACATCGAGGTAGAGCCGAACAACACCCGTACCCTGCCACTGTTCATGTCCGCAAAAAGTTTCTTTCTCGCCCGTTCGGTCTTGGCGTACTGGATAAACTGGATTTCATCGGCAGGAATCCCCATTGCCACCAGCTTGTCCTTGATGTCGCTATAGATGTTCCACTCGTTCGGCTTGTAAGTGGCAAGGTCGCTGAAGACGAACTGTGTACCACGATTGGCATTTGAACTTACATAATAATCATAAATAGTTCTTGCGCAAATCGAAGCCTTGTTGTTCGGGTCATCAGTAACTTATCGCCCAACAGACGCATATCAAGAGACATCTTACGGGCCACGTTGGTAGCAACAAGCATTTTTGCCTTGTCGAGATTGTCCGGCTGCGGAATATCCAACCCCAAATCTTCCCATTGTCCGCTGTGCGCAAAGGCGACGAGCCGCCCGATCATTTCCTCCTGTTGGATAGTGGGTGCATGGGAAAGGAAACGCACGTTTTTGTCCGGCACATCGAGGTTTATCATATCGGCTGTACGATAGTCGGTAATCTCCCGCAGGAACATCGCCAGTTCCGGCACTTTGATGTAAGTGCGGAAACGCTCTTTGCGCTTTATCGTACCCGTTACGTTCAGCTCGTAGTCGGCGGCCTTTTTTCGTGAAGATAGCCGCCCAAGCGTCGAAACAGCTTACTTGTTGCCGTTTGAGTTCCCTTGGACGCAGATATTTGAACATCACGTACAGTTCGGTCAGCGCATTGACGACCACCGTACCCGACAGGAACGTAGCCCCCAAGTCCTTTCCCGTGCGGCGTTGAATGTCCCGAATGGCAAACAAAAGGTTCATCGCCCTTTGCGAGCCTTGCGCATTGCCGATGCCCGCTACTCTCGTGTGGCGTGTCTGGAACATCAAATTTTTATAGCAGTGGCATTCGTCTACAAAAATGTGGTCTATGCCCATCGAACGGAAATCGATGGTATCGTCTTTCCGGAGGTCTATCTTCATCTGCAGTTCGGCGAGCTTGGCTTCAAGGTTCTGTTTCCGGGTTTCCAGTCCTTTCTGCATCCTGCCGCTCCGGTAACGCATAGTGGATTGCTCCAGCACTTCGAGGCTGCGCTCCACATCGGCCAGTTCTTCCGAGAATATGTCGTACATGGTTTCTTCGGATTGCGGAATCTTGCTAAACTGGTCGTGTGTCAGGATAATGCAATCCCAGTTGTTGTTCTTGATTTTTGAAAACACTTCCTTGCGGTTGGCGGGGGTGAAATCTTCCTTGCCCGGATAGAGCACCTTGGCCGTGGGGTATGCCTTTCGGAATGTATCGGCAATCTCGTGTACATTGGCTTTCAGCCCGATAATGAGGGGTTTCTGCACCAGTCCGAGACGTTTCATTTCGTATGCGGCCACGCACATAATCATCGTCTTGCCCGTGCCGACCTCGTGCCAGCAGATACCGCCGCCGTTCTGCTTAATCATCCAGATAGCGTCTTTCTGTGAGGGATAAAGTTCTTTGTACGGGAACAGCTCGAAAGAGAGGCCGGGGAACGTCTGCGCCGAGCCGTCGTAGTGCGGACGCACGTAACAATTGAAGCGCTCGTTGTATGTCCTTACCAGTTCGTCCCGGACTTCCAAAGGCTCATCGTCAAGCCACCGGTGAAACGGTCTCTAATTTCCTGTATCTTGGCGGCGGCCTCCTGCATGGCTTCCTCGTCCGGCACACGTATTTTGCTGCCGTTCCGGTATTCCTCTTTCGTTATCTCAGGTACGGTATCGTGCAGGGCGTGTACAAACAAGTCCTCGCCGTTGTAATTGCGCACGGAATAGGTATTGTATGCCACGGGCGAATATCCCTGCAGCCGAATCAAGTAGGTATCGTTCACGTCGAAATACATCACGTCCGCACCCACTCCGAATAGGTCGGAGGCGAAATCGGCGTACAGCTTCGTATCTATCCACCGCTCGCCCATGTTGATGTCGAGTTCTTCATAGGGTATCGGTTCGGGTATGGTGTTCTCCAGTGCCTTTGCGGACGCTTCGGCCCATTCTTTCTCCTTGCCTGCGAGATTCGGGAGAAAGGAAAGCGTCTCTTCCTGCTTGGCGATGATGTTTCCGGAGAGGAACTTTCCTTTGTGCTCCCATTCCCCATTGGCCGGATTGTAGAAAATTTCCCCTTGCAGGGCTTCGATGATTTCTTCTTCCTCCTTGTTCGTGGCTTGTGCCATGTAGCCCATATCGACCTTGCCGTAAAAGTTCAGGCTGCTTGCCAAGGCTTCCACGGGGGACAGCGTTACGGCGGTGTCTATCTTCTTGAAAGCTACAGGTTCACGCATAACGTCGGCTTTGAAGATGTCCCTGCCGACCTGCATTTCTATCGTGAACACCTCCGTACCGAGGCTGTCGAGCAAGATAAACTCCTTGTTGTCGTTGTCGTGGAAAAATCCCCATTTGGCAATAAAAGCGTCGTATAGGGTGTTGAGTTGTTTACGCAGTTCCGAGCACTCCTTTTGTTCTTCCCGTTCCCTGCCGGACAGCTCGAAATACACCTTGCGTATGGGGAAATAGTCGGCGGCCCTGTCCGTATTTACCTTGCCCTCGTCCACGGGTACGAAATCAACGGCTGTCTCCGTGTAACGGCTCGACTTACGAAACCGAAGCGTACCTACCTGCCCCTCGAAAACGACCATTGCGCCGTTCTTCATCCATGTTTCCATGTCCTCCGTGTAGGCACGTATGCCTTTGACCGTCTGCGGCTCGCCGAAAAGAGACATCTGCACGGGGGTGTTGTCCTGGCCGTGATTGGCAAAAAGAGCCTTGCGAAAATAGCGGTCGAAATCGTATTTGAGCAGTGCGGAAAGGTATTGGGACATGGCGTTTCCATCGCCTAACCACTGGTATTTGCGGACGTACTTACCGAACTGGTTCAGCGCAATGCGACTGTCCGTGGCAAGGGCGGTCTTGGGGAGGGTAAAGATTTTGTTCGCATAGTCGGTCATCGTTCCTGCCGTGTCGACCTTTTCCTTGGAGACCTGCAAAAACATCTTCTCCCGTAACGAGAGCGTCGCCTTGCGGCTGTGCTTTTGGAATATCAAAAGGTCGCTCCCTACCTCTATGCCGCTCGTCTGCATGAAAAGGGTATCGGGTAGCCGTAAGGCCGTTATGAGGTCGGCATGATTGACGAGGTACTCGCGCACGAACTTGTTGCCCGGCGTGTCGGCAATTCCTCTCGGCGCAACGAACGCCAGCAGTCCGCCCTCGTTCAACAGTTCCATTGCCTTGACAAAAAAGTAGTTGTGTATGGTCTTGGCTGACTGTTCGTACATGCCGCCTTTCTTCCACATTTCCGCATCGAACACCCGGAAATTGCCGAACGGGATATTCGAGGCGATAACATCGAAGCTCTCATGCTCCAGATGCTGGTCGGCTATCGTCTCGAAGCCTGCCGTTACCGTGGTCGCCTCGTCATACAGAAGCGACAGGATAAGCCCCGTAAGACAATCTTTTTCAAAAGCGTAGCTGCGAGTGCCGGGCATGGAGACGGGCAGAAAGCCGCCAATTCCCGCACTGGGTTCAAGAAAGGTACTCATTTGCAGGCAGTTATCCTTGAATGTAGCGTGTATCTGCCGGGTTACTGCGTCCACGAGGAATTTCGGTGTGTAAAAAGCAGTCAGGACGGAGGATTTTATACTGTTGATGACGGCTTGCCGCATGGCGTCGTCATAATAGGGATATGCGCCTATCAAGTCCTGCAGCTTGCGGATAGGCTCGGCCACATCATCGCTGACGGTATGCTCCGTTCCTATATTCAATACATCTTTAATCCCCCCGAAACCGGAATATCGGGATAATACCTCTTTCTCTTCGTCAGTGGCTTGTCGGTCGTCGATACGGACTTTCATTGCCGTTGCAATGGCTTCCACGTTTGCCACCAGTGATTTTAATTTGCTGTAACTCATAATTTAACCTTGTTTGTTTCCCTTTATTCGGCCTGTTTGCGGCCTCCGGGATTATTTTTCTGCCTCTTGAAGGTGGCAGGGACAATCGGACAAGGCTGAAGCGAAAAAATACGCTCGACAACGGAGAGGAAGATTTTTGCGCCTCACTCGCGGCGCAGCGGCATTGGCAAGATTGGAACGGCCCGTTACCTTCGCGGAAAAATAATACCCCGCAGGTCGCTGCAAGGCTGGGCACGGAAACCGACAGCTAAAGAGGGAGGAAAATGCGTACAAGGGAGAAAGGACGGAACGGGTATAGAAAAGGGAGAAAGCGTC
>ENA-OQCY01000018-OQCY01000018.1-human-gut-metagenome-genome-assembly--contig:-NODE-18-length-11624-cov-0.972776_pt1 | contig 11624 bp, 12 predicted proteins | sample MGYA00242506_ERZ504596 | MGnify/ENA primary metagenome ERZ504596 (study PRJEB26092, sample SAMD00036322) | human gut metagenome | host: Homo sapiens | study: EMG produced TPA metagenomics assembly of... | reverse complement strand
CTAAATCCATGCCTAAAATGGTCAAAGTTCCTGCTTTATCACCTTTGAAAGCTGTAATTTCACCGGTTTCTTCATCTACTTCTACTTCCAACTCGATAGTGATATTCCCCGGCATACTTCCGATCTGCGGAAAATCGCAACTCAAAATACCATTTTCAAGAGTATAAGATGCAGCACGTGCTCATAATCTTCTCCTCTCATTTTGATTTGATCCATTGTACCGTTATAAGTACCTTCGTAATCGCTGATTGCCAATACGGTACTTACACCATCTACATCCATCACTGTGGCAGCGTCAGCAGACTGTGCCATTCCGAAACTTGCTGCAACAAGGGCAGCTCCTAAGAAAAATTTTCGCATCGTTTTTATAATTAAAGTTTAATAAAAATAATTACACTTTATTTTTGTTTGTTCAATAAAGTCCTCCAACGGCATCCTTTGTTTTTATCATACGATAAAGAAGAAGTATAACCTAACCTTCTGACCGTATCGTCTGGGTCAATGTCTGTATAATTTGCTTTCAGGAATGCTTGGGTTGATTCTCTATAGAAAGTGTTCTCTGAACAAGCGAAATAAGTACCGGCATATCCATCTTCACTATAGAAAATGGTCAGTTCCGGATAAACCAGATTAAAGTCTTTATTCAAATCACCTATACTGAGTTCTGCTACCATCTTGACATTCGACATGTCAAATGTTTCCAATGCGTCCAAGCATTCAATATCAATTCTGTAGGCTTTCAATTCATTTTTTTCGGGCAATTTGATTTCTTTCAGTATAGGACATCCCAGAACCATCAGACTACTGCCATACGTACCATTGCCTTCCGTTTCTTTATCTCCTTGACCCCAAATAGTGGAATAACTCAAATCTAACTTCTGCAATGCCGGGTTATTTTGGACCCAAGCACTTCGCAAATCTGTAGCATTGGATAAGTCGATATCTTCCACTTCTATATTTTGCAGGATGACTTGGGTTATGAATTTCCCTACTTTTATATTGGGCATAGAAGCTATACTTTCTTCTCCGGCAGAATAAAGGCTGATTTTAGCACCTTCCCAATAAGGATTCTCCACCAGAAACTGAATACCCTCAAAGTTGGTAACATTATCAGCAGGAGCAACAAGCAGTTCCTTTGTTTTCTGGTCGAGTCCCAAATGTTTGCTAAGGTCTATTTGGTCGCCGTTAAACAGATCGGCAAAATTTGTCTGCAAATAAGTGAGCAGGTTTGCGTCGGGCACGTCGCGCAGGGTGGTATAAGTTTGCAGATTGCCGTCGACATCAGTCATCTTCATATCAATGGTGCCGGCGGTGATGGCTTCCTTGTTTTGGCGGTAGAAACGCACGAGATCTTCGATATTCTCTTTAGCGGTTTCCGGAAGGTAAAGTTTGGTAATTTCGTGCAGGTTAGTCACAGTTTCATCACCGTTTTCTTCCACTACGACACTCACAAGATTATCATAGTCGTAGATTTCATTACCCGTCAGGTCTATTCCGGTGATTTGTTCCGGCAATTTGGCAAAGTCGAACGCCGGGCCGTAACCATTGTCCGACAGATCCACATCAGTCAAGTTAGGGAACATGGAAAGTTCTGCCAGTGCGTCTGTGGAAATCTGCGTTCCGGAGAGGTCAAGCGTCGTCGTATTGTTAGCCAAATCATCAAGCAACAGATTGCCGTCCTCGTTGAATGTGTAGCCTCTTTGAACAAGAATGGTTTTCAATTCGGTATTCTGCACGGCACCCGTGCTGTATGAGAGGGTGTTGTCGTCATCGCTGCACGATGCCCCTATCAGCAGCATTGCGAATGCCATCAAACCGACATGCAAATTGTTTCTTTTCATCTTTCTGTGATTTTATTATTTCGTTATTATTATTTCGGGGTGCAAAATTATAACGAGTTTACTCAGAGCACAATACCTAAAAATTGGTATATAATTAGAAGCAAATCACCACTCATTAACTAAAAAAATATAAACTTCGCTCCTGCTTTATAATTGTTTGTTAAAACGGTACTTGAAGGAGAGCATGAACCAACTACCTATCTGCTGCGTGTGTCTCTCCGACAATCCGGAGGAAGAGACGCTGCGGGTAAAGTTCTTTTTCTGGCTAAGGATGTCCGCCCAGTAGAATGACAGTTCCGCCTTCTTCTGTTTGAGGAAACGCCAAGAAAGGGAGGCGTTCCACACTACCTGGTCATCTTCGCCGGGGGTGATGTTCGTCCCGTTGCGGAAAGAATAATCGACATCGCTCCGCAACTGAATGCCGCCGGGCAGGTCGGCGTAGGCGTTCACCCCCAAGCGGTAGTCGCGGGTGTAATCGCCGGTTTCGCGCAAAAGGTTGGTGGAGTGGCGGAAACGCCAGTCACCCGTCAGGTCGAAACCTCCCCATTGGGGCTGGTAGCCAAAACGCAGGTTGGCATTCAGTGTCGTGTTGTGGGTCGTACTGCGCTCCGGCATCTCCTGCTGTCCCTCGTTGATAAGGCTTACGTTCTGGCTGAACGAAGCGCCGGTACGTGCGGTAACGGAAAATCGGCGTTTGATGCGCTTCTGGTATCGCACGGTGGCTCTTGCGTTCCAATTCCCGTTCACATTCACGGGATAGCTTTCTATACCGCCTGTTTGGGTATTGTACGTCACAGCCCGTGTCACACTGTTCACCGTGTTCGCCCAAGTCATGTCTCCGTTCAAACCTATCTTCGTGTCTCGTGCTTCTAAGCGCACCCTTTGGTTGTACGAAGGGCGCAGGCTGGGATTTCCCCGCGTAATGTTCAGCGGATCGCTGTTGTCGGTCAGTGTCAGCAGTTCGGTCAGTCCCGGCTGTTTCGTGTCTCCCTCGTAACTTAGTTGCACCCGTGTTTTCTTTTTGTGCCACAAGACGGTAACAGCCGGGTAGTAGTTCACGGAGGTTCTCAGCGTGTCGGCTTGCATCCGCCCGGTCTTCTGGTCGAGACTCTGCCGTTCGGGAACGACGGACAGGCCAGCGTTGATTTCCCAAGTTCTGTCCGTATAGTTAAGGTGGAGGGCCACTTCATGCGCTGTCGTGTGGCTTCGGCTTCCGTTGCTCAGGCTGTCGGTATAGGCTGCCTCGTAGCCTTCCGGCAGGGTGTACAAGGGTTCATCGTCCGTACCGTCGAAAAAGCGGGACAGGTCGTAGGTATTGCGGTCGTTGTTTTGGTTTTCCCGTCTGAATTTATACGAAAGTTGTGCCCGCAGGCTCTTGTGTAGTGGCTGTGTCAGTATCAGTCCCAAGCTGAATTTGCGGTTTCTGTTTGGGCTGTCATAATATTGATTACGGTAGAGGACGGAATCGTTACCCCACTCATCCTGCAATTGGTAATAGGTGGTGGAGGACACGGAAAACGCCTCGTTCTTTCCTCTCCCCTCCGAGTATTGCATGGTTAGCCCCAAACTGCTGCCTTTCTCGTTCAGCCGTCGGGTGAGGTCGGCGTTCAGGAAATACTGCCGGTTGGCGCTTGTTGAACGGGAGTTCATGCGGATGCCATTCACCCGGATATCGTTTTCCGTTTGGCCGTTTTCTTCCCCATTGAACGGTGCTGTGATATCCAATTCTGGATTTTCATTGTAGGTCGCCTGCCGGCTGTCACTCCCGTTTGTCCCTTTCATCGCACTAAAGCTGCCTGAAAGGTTCAGCAAGGTCATCTTATCGATATTCCATTTCATGCTTAGCATGGTGCTTGCCATGCGGTTGGTGTTGTGGCGGTCGCTGGTCGCATAGCGGTAGCGGTTCCCCGTTTTCAGGTATTGCTCGTAGTAAGATGTCCCCTCGTTCCCATTGATAGCATTGCTGTACATGACATTCCCGTTAAGGTGTATCTTCTTTCCGAACTTTTTCAGGAAGTTCACCGCTACATTGTCTTGGCGGTTGTCTTTGTTTGCGGATGTCATGTTGCGGTTGCCGCTTTTGGCGATTACCGACAGGTTTTCCCCGCCGGTTTTGAAGAAATTGCTGATTAGTTCCGCTTCTTTTTTCTTGTTGTTACCCTTGCCTGCGGCTACGGAAGTCATCAGTGTACCGTTGAACTCCTTCTTGGTTTGCAGGTCGAGCACATAGTTTTCTTCCCCTGTTTTTATCCCCATGAATTTCTCCATTTCGCTACGCTTGTCATACACTTTTATCCTGCTTACCAAATCGGCGGGCAGATTTTCCAAAGCCAGCGCATGGTTTCCTGCAAAGAACGCTTCCCCGTTAACATTGATTTCCGCAATGGGAAGCCCATTATAAACCAAGGTTTTGTTTTGCCTGTCATATTCCAAGCCCGGTATCTTTTTTACCAGCTCTTCCAAGTTCGAGCCTTCGGGAATCCGGTAGGCATCGGCATTGATGACGGTAGTGTCGCCCACCAGTTCCACCTCCTTTATGGGAGCCGTGACCACCACTTCGGACAGTTCAAGACCTTCTGTCAAGACAATGTTTCCGACATGGATTTTCGTCTTGCCTGTATTTAATGCACGAAACTCCGGCTTCATACCTATATAAGAAACTTTCAGCAGGTAAGGCGATTCTTTCTTTGCATGGAAGCTAAGACGGAAATTCCCGCCGGCATCACTCATCACCCCTTTTACAAGGGTGGAATCCCCGGCTTCGAGTACCAAGATATTGGTATAGGGCAACACCTCTTGTCCTTCTCCATTGTTGGAAACGACAAGGGTCTTTCCGGTCACATCCACCCTCTGTTGGGCAAATAGAGTTATCGGAAACAGGAACATAAGTATCAGTCCGAGAACAGATATACGCACAATTACCCGTTATTTTTTTATAGTTTTTAAAAGAAATGAAAAACGGGTACAAAATTACAAGCTTTTACCAGCCGTGCCAATACCAAACAATCGGTATATATAATAACTCATTACTTTAACCTTCAACATATAAAAAATGGTCGGAACGATACAGAGTACAAGAAAACCTGCCGTACAACCGGGTCTTTTCCAGAGCATGGCGTCATGTATGAACCGGACATTTGTCGTGCAAATGAAAGCCTTCCAAAGAAACAAACCCCAGTCCACAATAAAAACAAATCCGGCAACCGTTCTTTTATAGAACCGGCTGCCGGACGAGCCAAATTGCGGAAACTGTTACCGTTTCCCTTCCAGAATCAGAATCGGCCGACCCGCAAAGCATTCACGAAAGCGCTGGCCTCTTCTCCCGTATAATGGAGTACGGAAGATGCCGGTTCGTAAGCGTAAGGAACATACTTCAGCAACTGGACGGCAGCGAAGTTACCGTCCTGCGAAACCATGTAGTCCATCCGCACACCGCCGTCCTTCTTCGGCAGTACCTCTGCCTTGCCGTCAAAAGTCTTCTCCTCCAGCAACCGCCCCAATACAGAGAGGTCGCCCGCATCGAAGAAACAAGAACCTTTTTTCACCAAACTGCCGGTCGGAACGTATATCAGACTCCTTTTTCTTATCATCAGGCGAATACCTCCGGCCACCAGAAAGGCGATTCCGCCGACCAGCAGGACAGGACCTGACGCGGAAGAGGAATCTTCCACTTTCGACGAGAAAAACAGAAGGCACAGTCCCACCGCACAAAAAAGGAGGGAAAGAATAAGAGCCGAAATATTGGTAATCTTCTTTATATCGGGATGCGCTGCGGAAAACAGGGTTTCGGCAGCAGAAATGTTTTGATTCATACGGATTGAAAATTTTATTTTTGCTGATTGTTCAATAATAAGATATACTCACGACGAACAGCCACACCCCGCTTTTCAGCCAAGTGTAACCGTCAGTATAAACGATAAAAAAACAAACCGCTAAATCAGAATCCGTCTCATCCCGAAGATATAATGCTCGCAGGCATTATCCCAGTTCGGGCTACGGGAAGAGTCATGCACGAGGGTACAACAATAGGTCAGGTTGTTCATGCGGCAAATGAGATACCGCTGTAAAATTCGGAGAAAATGGGCCGTTTCCACAGATATGTACCGAAGATGCATCCCCTTTACCGATGCGCCGGCACGGCAAGCCACATCGGGGATTTCCCCGATTATGCCTGTTATGTCGCTGTCCTTTTTTTGCCGGATAGAGTCTCTGTCATGGAATTGCTGAAAAGAGGCGTTGTCCGTATTTCGGACACAACATTCCTGCGCAGCCGCCACACCGGCCGCCGGAACATGCAGCGCCCCGGAATTGCATACCAAGGCCAGCAGCACCAACGATAGAACAGCAACGAATCCTTTCATACCTTAATTTTGCCTTGCAAAGGTAAGCATAAAGGCATTTTTTTACCATTCCCGTGAAATGATTAACAAAAATAAACGGAATCATCTGTGTTTTCCACCCGCAGGACTTAATGCGGGGGCCTCTCTGGATTCGGCCAGTGCCGCCACGCACTCTTCGCGTATGGACTTGATGTAATCCAGTACCATTAACGGATCGACACTTTTTCCATCGAGCTTGCAGGAAATATGCAGGTGTTCGCTGGTGCTGCGTCCTGTAGAACCGGTAATACCGACGACATCCCTCGGCCCGATAGCAGCCCCTTTCCGGGTAAGGATACGCGACAGGTGGCAATAGCTGACCGTGTAGTCTCCATGCCGTAAGGTCACATACTTGCCGGAGGATTTGTCCTGCCCGACTTTCACTACCACTCCCGCCATCATGGCCATCACCTCGTCGCCCCGTGCGTGGAGGTCGATTCCGTTGTGAAACTTCTTTTTTCCGGTAAAAGGATCTTTCCGATACCCATAAAGCGAGTTGATTTTCATCCGGTGCAGCGGATAGCTTACGCTAAGGTAACGCTCTATCCATACGTGTTTGCAGGTGTCGGCGGGCAATGCCGGGGCGGCGTCTCCTGCCGACGGTAAGGAGTCTTGGACGGAAAGCATGTTTCCGGGCAAGGTCGCCACATTATCCCTACCGGCAGAAACGACTTCAACCCTGTATCGGGACGGCACGGTCGAGACCGTATTGAATTGTGCTTGAACGGGGCCTGCGATACTTGCAGCACCCGCCATCAAAACCAGTAGTTTCTTTCTCATGCGGCAAATATAACCAGCCCTGCCCAAGATGTCCCGTTTCCACGGCCTTTTTTCGACCAAAGTACAACAAAAAAAGCATTCAGAGTATGAATTTATGCGCAAAATCATACTCTGAACATAAAAATAAACTCTCTTAATACACTAATATTATTCTATTATATACAAGGGAATGAAAAGAATCTATCTTTGCAAAGTGTAATTCAAAATACAAAATTAAATATGAATGTAGTACGATTTGAACTAATTGAATTGCCCTATCCGACACTGGCCCGATTCGGGCTTACACAGGAGATGATCGAGGACTTGCCGATGCGTGTCCTCGATGAGATTTGCGACGGCAGACACTCTCCCGTGCTTCCGGTCCGTGTCCGTGACGAGAAGGGAGAACTAATCGAAAGCCGCAGCCGCTTCGCCCTTGTCCGTAGAGATGACGGTCTGTCGGACGTGGTATTTTATCCCGTCCTGGAATCCTCGCCACTGGAACGCTACGACGAGGCGCAACAGAAACAACTGCTCGCAGGCAAGGCGATTCTTGCCGATGTGGAGACGGCAGACGGACGGCACAGCAAGGCATTCGTGCAGATAGACGAGGAAACGAAGCAGGTGATGTATATCCCCACGCCGATTATCGGGCGCAACCTGCAAGTGCTGGCCGACATAATGCACCTCGGTACAATGGAGGTAAACAGTATGCAGAACGGCGAACCGCTGACACTGGTCGTGGACGATGAACCCGTCACGGTGGGCATCGACCTGCATGACAAGACCGGCATCCGCTTCTGTTCGGGCGACAGCCAGAAATGGAAAGAACAGCCCAAACGCGAGTGGGACAAGTACACTTTCGGCGTGTACGGCTGCTGGGTGATGGACGATGACGGCAACCTCGACTATGTTCCCGAAGAGGAATATACCGAAGAACTGTGGAACGAACAGAAGAAAAGCGCCGAGCGTAACCGTGCGGCGGGAGTTCACAAATAATATCTTAACATCCAGCGAATATGGCAGAACACCAATATTATTCCGAAGAGGTACTTATCGAGAAGATGGAGCGCGGCGAATACGGCTGGCTCGACTATGTGAATCATTTCTCGCCCGAATGGCAGGAGGAATATGCCCGCTATTGCAAGGAGCACAGCCTTATGGCGGGCAACGAATCCGCCGCCGAGTTCGTCCACTACAAGGACGAGCAACTGGAGGCGGCGATGGAGAACGGAGATGCATAACGGAAACCCTTTTTAACAACGGATTATGGCGATACGAAAGAATACCAACCCCCGAATGATGGACCTGCAACCCGAAATGCAGGACATATTGAGGCGTAACGGTATGCAGGCCCACGTGGTCAGCGACGGCACGGGCTACCGGCTCGTGGTGCAGGGCCACGATTCGCCGCTGCTGACCTACGACCTTACCGAGCGTCAGATGTTGGCCCTGACGGACTGGGGAACAAACTCGGCCAACAAGAAAGCCTACAACGTGTTCACGAGCATTGTAGGGAAAGACTTTTATATGCCCAAGAACTTCGTCCATGCCCGCAATGCCAACGGTCGTGTCGCTATGGGGCTGCACGGCTACCGTATCGGTATCGGCGAATACGGGCATGTGGGACGGTTGGGTATGCCGCCCCCGTTTCTCGCTGGACGCCACGCCACCAGTGGGGCTTCCATCTGCGGCGGGTCGGCGGCCAACTGTTCTATCCGGGACCGCCCGTTGTCCCTGAACGGTGGGACGGACGCATGAAGCCGGGCGAATTGCAGTCGGGCGGCTACGGCTTCTATTACAAATACAAGGCCGGACAACCGGTGCAACCGGCACAACAGGCCGACGTCCTGCAAAACCTGCAGACGGTCATCACGCCGCTGGTCAGCCGTCCGCGCAGCACGGAACCGGCCCGTACCTACAAGGAACTGATAAGCTCTCCTGTCTATTTTTCCAACGAGAAATGGCAGGAATGTCTTGCCTCCCACGGCCTTATCGTCGATAAGGAGGCACGGACACTGACCGTACAGTCCGAAAAGGTGACCGCCGATCTGGTCTATGACCTGACGGAAGAAGAAACGGCCGTCCTGACCTCCAACTCCATCGAGGAACAACCGGTCGAGAAGCGGCTGGAAGTCCTGAACGGGGTTATCGGGGCGGATTTTGCCGACAAGGTAACGATGGCGGACCTCGACAGCAAACAACGTATCGCCCTTGGTCTGCACCCCGAAGTACAGGAGGAACTGACGCAGCGTCAGCAACAGGAGCAGGAAATCCTCTCCCCACTGGAAAACCAGCTCCGGCAGGAGATGCCGTATGGTGCGGCTGCTTCCGTCGATGGACGGGATATTTCCGTCCTTGACGAGCGCAAGGGCTGGTACCGAGAAGAACGGCACGGCAGGGAGGTCGAGGTCGGCGAGATAGCCGTACACCCGTCCCCCATAGAGGGCAAGTACAAGATGACGGCCGTCATCGACGGGCAGGTCATCAGCCACGAGATCAGCCAGAAGGATTACGACAAATTCCTTGCGGTCGATGACTACCACCGCATGAAAATCTTTTCGAAAATATTCAGCGAGGTGGACATGAAGATGCGGCCGGAAGCACAGCGCGGTCTCGGCGTGAAGATTTTCGCCGCCCTTGCGGCAGGAACGGTCGTCACGGCGGGTGTCGTCCACGGCCTGCGGCATCATCATCACGGTCCGGAGTTCTACGGTGAGCGTTTCGGAGGCGAGCCGCGTCCGTATTTCAAGCCCGGTGTCGATACGCCGAGGGACGTGGCTATACGCAATTTCGAGGCACAGATGAATCAGGATATTAACGATATGAGAAGAGGGAGATAAAGACAATTATGAGAGAAGGAGACCTTACCTACGACGACTTCCTGCAAAGGCTGAACATTCAGGACGTGCTGATTGACGCGGGCTACCACCTGAACCGGCGCGACGGCCTGCGCTATCCCTCGTATGTCCGTCTGGACAGCGAGGGACGGCGTATCCGTGGCGACAAGTTCATCGTGACGCAACAGGGAAAGTGCTGCTTCCAAGCACAGCAGCAGAAAGTCTATAACATCATCTCGTTCATCAAGGCGCACCCGCAGTTTTTCGCTGAATACCGTGCGGGCATGTCTCCCGACCGACTGGTGAACCTCGTGTGCAACCGGCTGCTGAACCATCCCATCGAGGACCGGACAACGCGGATTATACAGCCCAAGCGGGACATCCGCCCGTTCGACATCGCGAACTACGACCTGTACAAGTTCAACCCGCAGGACCGGGAGACACAGAAGAAGTTCTATCCTTATTTCAAGAGCCGGGGTATCGACCTCTACACCCAGTACGCCTTCCACCGCCACTTCTGTCTGGCGACGAAACACCGTGAGGACGGTGCGGCATACACCAATCTCGCTTTTCCGCTGACCTTGCCCAAAGGCGACGGCACGGTCGTGGGCTTCGAGGAACGGGGACGTGCAAGAATGGACGGAAGCGGCAGCTACAAAGGCAAGGCCGAGGGCAGCAATTCGAGCGAGGGGCTGTGGATTGCCAGCCCTGCCCAAACCCCACTTGCGGAAGCTAAGCGTATCTATTGGTTCGAGAGTGCCTACGACGCGATGGCTTATTACCAGCTTAACCAGAAATGGGGACAAGGAACTGCGAAAGGGAGTGTTCGTTTCTACCGGCGGGGCACCGAGCCAACAGCAGTTCAAAGCCATGATAAAGGCCACTCCACGCGCTTACCACCATCTCTGCTTCGACCAGGACCGTGCCGGACAGATCTTCGCCATCAACTTCGCGCTCACCCAGGCGGGCAAGACATTCACCAGCAACGTGACGAAAGACGACAAACTGCTGGTCCGTATCAGTGGCGAGGAGAACCAGAACTACGAAATAAAACTCGAACCCTTCGACTTTCACAGGATAATCGGCACGCTTTTACGTCCCAAAGAAATCTATCGGGAAGATGGTACGCTCGACTATCGGACAATCGGCGACGGATATTTGCAGGAGATGAGCATGGTGTGCCAAGACGAGTACGAGATAGCCCTTGCCGAGGGTTCGGCCAGTGAGGAAACACTGGAGGGCATGAGACAAAATATCATGGCCATAGAGGATGCGATCCGTAATCTTCCCGCTCCCGGCGAGGACAGCACCGACCTTATTGTGTACGAGCCCGCTGAAAAAGGCTATAAGGACTGGAACGAACAGCTCTTGGCAAAGATCAGGCTGCAAGAATCAGTTCACGAAGAGCCGGCCAGAAGAGAAGAACCCGAACAGGAACGGCAAGCACGTTTCCACCGATGACAACGCAGTACCCCCTACATGAAACAACAAAAGAAAAGAGAAGACAATGAATGACAAGAAATTGACACATAATGATTTTTTGCAAAGACTCGATATCCGGGATGTACTGCTTGATGCCGGGTATCGCCAGAACCGACGCTTCGGACTACGCCTCTCCTCGTTTATCCGCACGGACAGTGAGGAAAAGCGTATCCGGGGTGACAAGTTCGTCATAACGCAACAGGGAAAATGCTGTTGCCAACCACCCCGGCAGAAGGAATACAACGTCGTTTCGTTCATCAAGGAGCACCCGGCGTTATTCGCGGAATATTATGAGGGAATAGACCTGAACCGGCTGGTAAACC
>ENA-OQCY01000017-OQCY01000017.1-human-gut-metagenome-genome-assembly--contig:-NODE-17-length-12079-cov-0.787149_pt1 | contig 12079 bp, 16 predicted proteins | sample MGYA00242506_ERZ504596 | MGnify/ENA primary metagenome ERZ504596 (study PRJEB26092, sample SAMD00036322) | human gut metagenome | host: Homo sapiens | study: EMG produced TPA metagenomics assembly of... | reverse complement strand
TGAGTATCATCAAGATGAAAGATTATGAAAAAGTTTCTGTTCATATTGTGTTCATTGGTCGTTATCAGTAGCTTGCCGCACAAAACAGCGATTATACAGACATATCCGCATTGCTGGAAAACAAAATCTGGAATGTACAATTACCAAAAGGTAAGCAATATGCTATGGAGATGGAATTTCGTGATGCAGGATGGAAAAAGACTTTTTTATCTGATGAGAAGAAAACAGAAACATTTTATTCTTATTCTTTATGTGGAGATACAATCAAGGTTTTTGAGTTAAGGAAAAAGTATATCATTCAAGAACTGACAGACAGCACTTTGGTTTTCCAATATCTGCCGGATAGCTTGACGATGGGAGTCGGCTCTGTCAAATGTGTAACAGACAACAGTATTGAAGGACAGCGTAAGAACGAAGAACGGCTGGACAGTATCTGGCGTAAAGAGGAAATTTGGAACATGGGTGTTACAATGATAACCGGAGAACCTGTTAAAGATTTATCCACGATAGAACCTCCACGATGGGCTGTTTGGGATTATGATCTGACAAAAATACTATGTTGCCAAGATGAAATACCCGGAAGAATTGCTGAAAAAGAACAGGGCGGGGTATTCTGTAGTGATGTTTTCCATTGATACTTTGGGATTGCCACGTGCTATCAATATTTTGACAACCAAATATAAAGACTTCGACAAGGAAGTCATTAGATTGACCAAAGAACTTCCGCACTGCCTACCATGTCGGGACAAGAACGGGAAGCGTATGGAATGTCTATACACAGTATATGTCCCATTTCTGCCACAACACTATAAAGACAGAGTAAGAAAAGACAGTATTTGGGAAGAAGAACAGAAACATTGCTTTGTGGAATGGGAATCACCATCTCGTTTCATGGATGGAAATCCAAGGACTATACAAAATTATATAGACGAAAGACTTGTGTACGATCCGAGTTTGTTAGGTAATAAAGAACAGGTGAGAGGATTTTATAAAGTAAACGCAGAAAGAAAAAGCAAGGTTGATGATAATACAGCAAAAAATGCAGTCTATTAAGTGGTTAGGTGTTTAACTCATAATACTGCATAAGCTGAAAAAGGAGGTCCGATAAAAGCTGCGAAAGACTTCAGTTCCCATATCGTTACTGATATAACAGGAACAAGAAACGGCACAACAGATTCTATTTCAGTAATTTGCACAGTTTTTCATACCTGAGGACAACTCGCTTGATATTAACTTTGTAACGATCAAAAAAGTATGAAAACGAGTATGAGCAGATCGACTTTCAAAATCCTCTTCTACGTGAAGAAGGGCAGCGAGAGAGCCAACGGCTATCTCCCCCTGATGTGCCGTCTTACGGTGGACGGTGAAATCAAGCAGTTCAGTTGTAAACTGGACGTACCTCCGAAACTTTGGGACGTGAAAACGGCACGTGCCACGGGCAAGAGCGCCGAGGCGCAGAAAATCAATGCGGCGGTTGACCGGATACGCGTGGACGTGAACCGCCGTTACCAGGAACTGATGCAGTCCGACGGCTATGTCACCGCCGCCAGGCTGAGGGACGCCTGCCTCGGGCTGGGCGTGAAACGCGAGACGCTGCTGAAGCTCTTCGAGCAGCACAACGAGGAGTTCATCAAGAAAGTGGGACACAGCCGCGTGCAGGGAACATACAACCGCTACCGTACCATATACAGGCACCTTTGCGAGTTCGTCCCGAAAGTATACCGCCGTGACGACATCCCCCTGAAGGAACTCAACCTGACCTTCATCAACAACTTCGAGTATTTCCTGCGTACGGAGAAGAAATGCCGCACCAATACCGTATGGGGTTACATGATCGGGCTCAAGCACGTCATCTCCATCGCCCGCAACAGCGGTGCGCTTCCCTTCAACCCCTTCGCCGGGTACATCAATTCCCCCCGAGAGCGTTGACCGAGGCTACCTGACGGAGTGTGAGATACAGACGTTGATGGAGACCCCGGTGAAAAGCGGGACCTGCGAACTGGTACGCGACCTCTTCATCTTCTCTGTGTTCACCGGACTGGCATACGCGGACGTGAAGGCACTGACGACCGACCGGCTCCAGACCTTCTTCGACGGCAACCTCTGGATCATCACCCGCCGTCGCAAGACAAACACCGAGTCCAACATCCGCCTGCTGGACGTGCCCAAGCGCATCATAGAGAAGTACAAGGGGCTGTCCAAGGACGATCATGTATTTCCGGTACCGAGCAACGGCAGATGCAACACCATATTGAAGGAACTTGGCAGGCAGTGCGGTTTCAAGATAAGGCTGACCTATCATGTTGCCCGGCATACGAACGCCACCACCGTGCTGCTCTCGCACGGTGTGCCCATCGAGACCGTAAGCCGTCTTTTGGGGCATACGGATTTGAAAACCACCCAGATATATGCCCGGATAACCAACCAGAAGATCAGCAGCGACATGGAAATCCTGTCCCATAAGCTGGAAAAGATGGAGAAGGAAATATGCGATGCCATCTGAGGAAATGGTATTTATGAAACGGATGATTTTCCCCTTCCTCATCAAAGTTCGTCCGTCCCTGCGGGACTCCGCGTTTTCCCTTCGGTTTCCGGCAGATTTCCGTACGGCGAAATTTTCTGCCGGAAAAACGCTCCGAAAGCGCAGGGACGGACGTAAGAGGGATTCAGAAGGCGAAAACTGCGACCGACGTAGTGCATGTGCGACAAGGAAAAGAACTGTCCGGGAGCCCCTTTTCATGCCGTACCCCGGCATGAGACCGCTTTCCTCTCCGGCTGTGGTGAAGGCTCTCCTGCTCCCTCTGCATTGCATATGCGGGTTGTTTTGCCCATATCCACGTCCGCCGGTATTGCCTGCCCTTTCCTTGGTAGAAACGGCTTGTCGCAACGGGCGGCGTGACACAAACTTTTCCGGATATGGAGGAACATTCCGGAAAATACACCGTACATTTGTACATCGAACCAATAATAACCGAATAACCGTTAAAAGAACATGGCTAAAATTAAAGTCCAAAATACAGAAGTGACAATCATCACGTACAATGACAAGGATTATATCTCCCTGACCGACATGGTCCGCAATATGGAAAACGGTCCCGCCCTTATTGAAAAGTGGCTGCGTAACAAGAATACCGTCGAGTTTCTGGGCATATGGGAGGAGATGTACAATCCGGATTTAATTCCCCGAACTCGAGGGAATTAAAAACGAGGCCGGATTGAACCGTTTCATCCTTTCCGTCAAACAATGGGTGGAAAAGACCAACTCCAAAGGTATCATCGCCAAGGCCGGACGCTATGGAGGGACTTACGCGCACAAGGATATCGCGTTCGAGTTTGCCACGTGGGTATCCCCTCAATTCAAGCTGTACCTGCTGAAAGAGTTCCAGCGGTTGAAAGAGGAGGAACAGGCCCAGCTCGGCTGGAGTGCGAAACGGGAACTGTCAAAGATCAACTACCGCATACATACCGATGCCATCAGGCAGAACCTGATACCGGTGGAAGTCACCCCCGCACAGGCCGGCATCATCTATGCGGAAGAGGCGGACGTGCTCAACGTGGCCATGTTCGGGATGACCGCCAGGATGTGGCGTGAGCAGAATCCCGGTCTGAAGGGCAATATCCGTGACTATGCTCCATCAATGAACTGATCTGCCTCTCCAATATGGAAAACCTGATGCCGTATTCATAGACCAGGGCATACCGCAGGGCGAACGGCTCGTGAGACTGAACCGGATAGCCATCCAGCAGATGCGTGTGCTGGAAGATGATGGCGGACGAAAACTGCTTGAATGAGAATTCCGGCAGGCAACGCATCGGCATGTCCGTAAACGGGGCAAGGAGGTGAAATGCCGCCTGATCCACATTCATGCATGGGATATGGGATACTGAAGCTACGGAACGGCTTACGGCCTGATATCAAGTGTCATAACCGTTCCGTGGCGGGGTATTGTCCGGAACACATTCCCGAATGAGGTCTTCCATGATTTTAAAGGACTCCGTGTTTCGAAAGGAACAACGTACACATACAATTTCTCCGGAACGGCCAACCTTCCTGTCACTTCCCTGTAATCCTCCCCAAAATCAACACCGCCGTATAAACTGCATGAAAGCCCGGGCACGCTTCCTGTTTCCAATCCCATATCTGCTCCTTCCGCAACATCACGTATTGCCGTTCTCATTCCATATCCTTGAATATTTCTCCAAGCATGCCGAAGACAGAAAAACCGCATGGTATTTTAGATTCTCACCGGACAGGCAATAGACAGAAGGAATCCGTCATCCTCATTTCTTGCGGCAAAAATAGTTGTTTTTCAGGCCGGTCCCGCAAGGCGGCCCTTCGGGCTGGTTGCACGTGAAAAAATCTTCCTCACGCTTCGCGTGAGCGTATTTTTTCACGGCAAGCCTTGCCGGAGACCGCCGAAAAACAAACTGGAGGAAGCACAAGAAATAAGAATGCCTACCGTGTAGGCCATGTATAACTCAAAAAAATATAAAGCTATGGCAGACAAGAGCGCAGAAAAGGAAAGACTGTTCAACGAGTGGTTCACAAAATCCTATGACAGGTTGAGAGGGACGTTACGCCGGTACGGAATGCTGGACGAGGACAATTTCCATGACACCTACCTTTTCGTAAGAAGGCAGGTGCTGGTTCCCGGAAAGGACATAACGGACTATGACGCGTATTTCATCGGATGCTACAAAAAGGCGGCCCTGGTAAAGATTAAAAGGGAGAATCGGTATGCACACCCTGAAGATGATTTCTTCCTCCGATGTGGCGAAGAGGCAAAATTCCTTTCCGAGGACGACCTGAACGGGTGCGAGCGGCTGGTAAGAGACATACTGCGTTTCGTAAGGCAGAAGTTCTCCTACGAGGAGTACCGGATGTTCATGCTCAGGTTCTATGAGGCGCAGTTCTCGTTCAAGGCACTGGCGGAATGCATGGGTATCTCGGCATCGGCCATATCGCAGAAAGTATGCAGGATAGTGGACGCGGTACGTACCCACAGCGGTTTCGCATGGAGAAGTCAGATGCTGGCGGTGGAAAGCTTCATGTATTGAAAAAATTGTTTAACGGAAAAGTAAGAAAGTTATGGCACTGATAGTATACAACAGGGAAAACTCCCGTCCGCAGGAAGTCACATACAAGGGAAAGCGGACCATCAACCTTGACAGCAGGGGGACCGTCTATCTGTCAAAGACGATGTCAATCGAATTGGGAATCCTCGGTGGCGGACGGGTGAACTTCGCCCACGACGACGAGACGGATGACTGGTACATCTGCCGGGCCGATGATAGCGAGGGGTTCATTGTCTGGAAGGATAAAAGATGCGCAAGGTTCTCGGCGGGGTTTATCGTGCAGAGACTCATGCGGCAGGCGAAGGTGGAGAGGAAGAGCGTGCAGTTCATGATGGCGAGGATGCCGGTAGAGATTGGCGGAGTGGCCTATTACAAGATACTGCTCTCGAATCCGATACTCAGATAGAGGCATGGGCCGGAGGAGTCCGGCTGTATATGACATGACGGAGACAGGTGCATCCGACGGGACAGGAGCCCGGAGGATGTGCCTGTTTTTATGCGCCGCCATGTTTACACACGGACATGCGGTTGTCACCGGCCGGCATAAGGTCACTCCGAAAAGACCGGGAAACGGCATTGCCGGAGGATAATGATACCAGTACGGAATGTGCCGCCATTACGGAAACGGATCGTCCCACCGGTACACGAACGGCCCGCCCCAATTTCAGAATAACATAATGACATAATAAAATAAGAGTCTTTTTTTTATAATGGAATCCCCGTATCTTATTGCCATATCGGAAAAATGTTTCCATGTCCCGCCATGTTATGCCAATGTTGTCACCGGATCATAATTCATAAAGAGAAACACTCTGTGTATAAATACTTTATGAGCAAATTAAAGTCGTTCATCCGATGGAAAGAAAACGAAGGGGCGATCGGTATGACAACCGACCGCCCCTTCATTCACGATCCCGTACGGAACATTTCTAAAGTTCCTCCGGCCTGGTTCTCGCCTCCCGGTAGCAGCCGTCAAGCAACTTCTCGATATCGGAAGAACGGTACAGTATCTTGCCGCCCAGCCGGGTGAAGGCAAGCAGGCCGCTGTCACGGTACTGTTGCAGGCTGCGGCGGCTCACTTTCAGCTTTTCAGCCAGTTCGCGGTCCGTATAGAAGTTCTCGCCCGCCATCGCCGGTGACCTGCCGGCAAAGAGACGCTCCATGGAAACGGAGAGACGTTCGACGGTGGAGAAGAACTCTCTTATATGCTCGCTGCTCTCACGGGTGAGCAGACGGTTATCGGTATTCATCATGACTTGATCTTTTTTTTGTTCGACATTCGTTTTTCATGGCCTTTCAGATCGACCTTCCCATACTTTCAGCCCGCTTGCGGCGCTCCTCCACTATCCGGATGATACTTTCCACGTCCCCGGGCTTGTAATATGTCTTGTGGCAGATCTGTGTGTATGCCAGCGTGCCGTTGTCACGGAGGGTCTGCAGGGTTCTCGGGCTGACCTTCAGCAGCAGGCACACCTCCTGGTTGTCCAGCCATTTCTTCTCCTCCATGTCGCCGTACAGCCGGCAGAGGGTGTCCAGCCGGTCCGCAAACGTCCGGAAGGCCGAGAGCATCGCCTCGAAGGTCCTTGCCTCAATGTTCACTATTTCCATAATCAATGTAATTTCAGGTTTGACATCTGTTTCATTCTCTTTTCGGATCCGGATTCCGTGCCGCAATTTAGTGAATCCCGGCGGAACATCCTGAATTTCAAGACAGGATGACTACCTTTGACACCATATGCGTACTTGTTTCATCCGCAAAGTAAATGATTGTTCCCGGATATGGTTCCGCCCCTTCATCAGATGTCATTATATGTCATCAGATGTCATGGAAATCGGATTTTAACATTCATTTTCTTTTAGTAAACAGACGTTCAGATCCGTTCCCGAAGAGTGGGAAATTTCCGGTGCGTATATTTGTGAAGTCATCACCGTCAGACTGATCCAACAATATGAATAACACGGCAAACCCCGCCAATCGGACCCGTCCGTTTCACAGCACTTGTTATTATCGTTTTATTTGCTTCCGACAATCGGGCAAACGGGTAGACTGTGCCCACAGTATCAACCATCTAAAATCCATGTACAATGAAAAGTGAACCGACTGAAAAAACGAAAGGGAAGAAAATGGCGGTATCCGAAACCGCAGACAGAAAGAACGGCCGTAGTCCCGGAGCCGGCCACGACGAGTGGTGGGAAAGACTCATGATGGAACCCGGTTCGGGAGAATCCGCCGGTACGGATGCGGAACCGGTGATTCCATCCGGGCCGTTGCGGAAGAGGTGTCCGGGGAAGCGGGAAGAAAGGACACCCCGCCGGAACCGGAAGACCCCGTGAGAAGAAGGACGAGCGGCAGGCAGCGTAGGGCCTCGCTGGAGGAGTACCGAGAAACATACCTCACCGTCCCGAAGATTAGGAAGCGCAAGACGGTGTTCGTCAGTGAGGATGTGAGGGACGAACTGGACGCCATCGTCCGCAGGCTCGGTGGGCGTGGCATGAGCGTTTCCGGACTGCTGGAGAACCTTGCCAGGGAGCATCTTGCCGCCTACCGTGGGGACATCGAGCAGTGGAGAAAAATCTGACAGCCTGTAACCGGGCGTGGAGTGTACCCGATGTATGCACCGTCCCCTGTGTACCCGCTTCAATGTGGAAAATGCGGGGGGATTTTTCTGTGGGGGGAGCAAGGTTATGTTTCCGGATTCCCGAAAACCCTTGCTCCCCGCGCCCGGCGGTTGCTGGGAGGGCAAATCCGCTCCCGCCGGTCGCAGATTTTGGAATGAAAGAAGTACGGACGAAAAAGAAAAAACATATGACAAAGGATATGAATGAGATGAAGAAAAAACGCGGCCGTCCGGCACTGGGCAGGACGCGGAAGCTGACCAAGGGAGTGACAGTGAAGTTCTCCCCCGTCAGCTACGAGGCTCTCAGGTTCAGGGCAGGGAAGTCCGGCCGGAGTCTGGCGGTCTATATCAGGGAGGCAGCACTGGCGGCCACCGTTACGGCAAGGCATACACCGGAGGAGAACGCACTGTTGCGCAGCCTGGCGGGAATGGCTAACAACCTGAACCAGCTGACAAAGCTCTCGCACCAGACCGGCTTTTACAGGACAAGGCTGCTGATAGAGGGGCTGCTGGGAAAGCTGAAGCGGATCATGGATGATTACAGACCGAAAGGAGGATAGCCTCATGATAGGGAAGATCAGGAAAGGCCGCTCGTTCGGCGGCTGCATACGCTACGTGACGCAGAAGGACGACGCGGAAATCATCGCCTCGGAAGGCGTGCTGCTGGGAACGGCAGAAGAGATGGCGCGAAGTTTCCGGTGGCAATGCCTGCTGAATCCGGACGTGGCGAAACCGGTGGGACACATCGCGCTCAGCTTCAAGCCGGAGGACGCACCGAGGCTGACCGACGCGTTTATGGCAAGGCTGGCGGGGGAATACCTAGAACTGATGGGGATACGGAACACGCAGTTCATCGTGGTGAGGCATCACGGGACGGACAACCCGCACTGCCACATCGTCTTCAACCGGGTGGACTTCGACGGGAAGGTGATTTCCGACAGCAACGATTTCAGGCGCAACGAGAAAGTGACAAAAATGCTTAAGGACAAGTATTCGCTCACCTATTCCGAAGGCAAACAGTCCGTTAAAACGGAAAAGCTGCATGCTTCCGAAAAGGTGAAATACGAAATATACCGTGCGGTCAAGGAAGCTTTGAGGAGTGCAGATACATGGAAAGAATTTCAAAATAAGCTCTTAAAAATGGGCGTGGAAATGGAATTCAAGTACAAGGGAAACACTAATGAAGTGCAGGGCATCCGCTTTATAAAGAACGGTCTGTCATTCAAGGGAAGTGGGATTGACCGCAGTTTCAGCTGGTCAAGGCTGGATGCGGCATTGGACCATAACCATGTCACGTCCCTGGAAAATGACGTTTCCCAAAAGCAACCGTACCATGAACAAAGTCATGGTTCTGTTATTGATAACCTGGTCGAAGTCACCGGTACGGGTGGCGTGTTCATGCCGTCGGTGGCACCGACGGAGGACGAGAAAGAGGCGGAACGCCTGCGGAGAAAGAAGAAGCGCAGGAAAGGAAGGAGTTTGTGAACCATATGTATAACAAAAAACTTTGAAAGATGAAAGAGGAAAATTATCTGGAAGGCATCTACGGATGCCTTGAAAGGATCGAGAAGAAAGTGGAGACGCTGCCCGTGGAAGGCACAAGCCCCGCAGTTGGAAACCGGACCAGTTCCCCGGAAGGGATTGCGGAACTGAAAATCCGTCTGGAACGCCTGCAATCCGCGGTGGAGAAAAACGGCTTGGAAATAGCAGCGGTACGTAACCATACCGTCCGGTTGTCGGAAGGCTGGCCGTTGTCTGCCGAAACGTTTGCCGGGGAGATGGAAAAGATTAGATACTGCCTGAGTCAAGACTGCCAAGCTGTAAAGGAGACAGTGAGACGGCTGGATGAGAGAATGGTCCTGCTGAAAAAGGAACCGGAGCGCAGACTGGTGACCTACCGTCTGGAAAGCGCATCCAAGGCAGTGGTAACGACAGCTTCAGCACTGATCCTGGCACTGATCATTTCCGTCTGGACCAACTGCAACCAGTACCGCACGAACCGGCTTTTGAAAGATGCCGATTTGAAATACCGAGCCATCAGGATCTGCCTGCCGGGGGATGATCCCGACATCGCCTTCCTTGAGAAGCATTTCACCATCAAGCGGGACGAGGAAAAGATCCGGCGTGTGGAAAGGCTGGTGACCGCTTTTGAGGACTCGGTCAGGAACCGCATCCGTAACCATGAAATGGCAGCCTACAAGGACAGTCTGGCGCACCGGCTGTTCAGGGAGGCACAGGAAATCAGGAAGCAACTGGACAATCCCAATTCAAAATGACTGCACTATGGCAACAATCAGAACCAAATTCAGGTCCTCGTCCGCGGAAGGCAGGGAGGGCGCACTGTATTATCAGGTGATTCATAACCGTGTGGTCAGGCAGATCAGTACCGGATACAAACTTTTCGCTTCGGAATGGGACCAACGTTCCGAAGCGGTCATTCCCTGTCAACACCCTGCAGGGATGGAACGGGACAATTATCTTCTATCGGTAGGGGAACGGATAAGACGGGACAAAATCCGACTGGAAAAGGCTATCAGGACATTAAGCCAATCCGGTCCGTTTACAGCGGATGATATCGTCATACGTTTCCATGACAGCGGACAAGAACCTTCGTTTAACGACTATATCCGGCAACAGATAGTAAGGCTGAAACGTTTGGGAAAGATACGGACCTCTGAAACCTATACAGCCGCGCTCAAAAGTTTCAGCAGTTTTATGAAAGGTAGCGATATACTGTTTGGCGAACTTAGCTCTGACTTGCTCATGGAATACGAGGCTTATCTGAAAAACAGGGGGAACTCACCCAATACAATCTCGTTCTACATGCGCATTCTGAAAGCGGTCTACAACCGTGCGGTGGAGAACGGACTGACCGGACAGCGGAACCTGTTCAAGTCTGTTTATACAGGTGTGGAAAAGACCTTGAAACGGGCCATTCATTTAAATGATATCAGGCGTATCAAAAGACTGGACTTGTCCCTGAAACCCCACCTTGATTTCGCACGTGACATGTTCCTGTTCTGCTTTTACACACGGGGGATGTCCTTTGTGGACATGGCTTATCTGAAAAAGGGAGACATTGCGAACGGAATCCTGACTTACCGCAGGAAAAAGACCGGACAACAGCTGTTCATCCGATGGGAAAAGTGTATGCAGGAGATCATCAAACTTTTTTGTTTATCGGTTCAAGATTTCAAAGTTGTTCATTAATTGCTTTGTTGGTTATATCCAGAGTATTATTTGTAAGAGACTCTACGAATAAATGATGATAAGACCAGTTAGTTTATCGCTTGTTTTATAATTTCATTGCGATATTCGTTCGGTGTGCAACCTTCCATCTTCTTGAACCAACGTGTGAAATGTTGCGGGTATTGGAAACCCATTTCATCTGAGATTTGACTGATACTTTTTTGCGTGTTCATGATGCGCTCTTTGGCTATATCCATAATTTTTTGCTGGATATGCTTGATTGCTGACATACCGGTTTCCTTTTTTACCAGGTCACTGAAATAATTGGTGGAAAGACACAGTTGGTCAGCGCAATACTGTACCGTCGGAATACCTTTACTCGTTGGCAAGGCAGAATGATAGTAATTATTGAGCAACAATTCAAAACGCGCCAACAAATCGTTGTTGGCATTTTCCCTTGTAATGAACTGGCGGTCATAAAAGCGGATGCAGCGGTCAAGGAGAAGCTTCATGGTATCAATAATCAAAGAACGGCTGTGCTTGTCAATAGGATGCCTCAATTCTTCTGCTACATTGTTTATACATTCAATGACTACTTTGCGCTCCTGTTCTGACAGGTGCAGTGCTTCGTTGGCATTATATGAGAAATAAGAATACTCTTTTATTATATGTGCAAGGGAAGTACCGCGCAATAGTTCGGGATGGAACATCAGGGCCCATCCGGCCGGCTGGTGCAGACTGCCATCATCGTCAGAACCCATTACCTGCCCCGGAGCGATAAACAGCATGGAGCCTTTTTCATAGTCATAGAGGCTCCGTCCATAATTCATCGTACCGCAGTCAGTATCTTTCAGCAACACAGCATAAATGTTGTACAGTTTCTTTGAGTGTCTGATGGGCTGCACCTCGTAACAATTCACAACGCTGACCAACGGGTGCAGAGCTTCGACTTCGAAAAGGTCGCAGTACTGCTGAACTGTATCTATTCTTGTTATATCTCCCATAACCATCCTTTTGTTTTTTACAAAAATAAGTATTTATATTGACATTGCTGTCTGAGGAACAGCTGTTTCTTTTCTATCCCTTATTTATTTTATTCCATGACGACAAAGTTAGTTCATTCAATCAACGAACATATAACCCTAATCACAAGACTGTCTTACCATTTTCACAGATACATTTAACCCGGTCCAGCC
>ENA-OQCY01000015-OQCY01000015.1-human-gut-metagenome-genome-assembly--contig:-NODE-15-length-12508-cov-0.886035_pt1 | contig 12508 bp, 15 predicted proteins | sample MGYA00242506_ERZ504596 | MGnify/ENA primary metagenome ERZ504596 (study PRJEB26092, sample SAMD00036322) | human gut metagenome | host: Homo sapiens | study: EMG produced TPA metagenomics assembly of... | reverse complement strand
CAACAATTATCCATATATAGATATATAAATTCTCTTTTTTAGCTTCCAGCCGTCCTTTTCTACCGCTTTCAGGTCTCCGTATTCTCTCCCGTCTGGCTTTCCCGTCCGTCACCGCACCGGTTTTTATCGGTGCAAATATGGGCTGTCGCGCCTGATTCCGTCGTTTTGAAGTGCATTTCTTGCAAATTCTTCCTTCTGCGAAGCGTAATTGGCAAGAAAAAACGTCGGAAAGGGCTTTTTCGCCAGCCCCGGAAAGCACCATAAAACCCGAAGCGGCTCCGGCAACAAGGAAGCCGAACAGAGGGAAAGAAAAACAATTATTAAAATTTAACAAATGAAGACATTAGAAGAATTATTGCAAGAACTGGGCTGCGAAGGTAGCGCATTCGACAGTACCGGAGAATTTACAAAAGCGGGAGAAAAGGCGTATGAACGCTTGGAGCACTTGCTGTATGACATAGAAAGTCTTACAGGCAAAAAGGTGACACCCATAATTGAGGAACTTGACAGAATATGCAACGAGAACTATTAAAATTCAAGAATATGGACATTAAAGAAAGCAAAGAATACCGCCTCGCCAAAGACTGGGAAATGGCGGTAAACAGTTTCAGTTTCAACCCCGAACGGTTCGCGGCGGCAATCCCGGACATGCACCCGACGCTTCAGCAAAGCCTGTACCGCCTGATTAAGGCGTGTATCAAGGTCATGGCGGACGAAACACGCCGTTACGATGACCGGAACCGGGCATCGCACGAGGAAGCGAAGCATATCATGGAATACCTCAATGAACACGGAAAAAATGTACCATTAATATAAAAACGACGATATGAAAACAACTAAGATTCAATTCAACGGCAGGTCTTATTACTCCCGCATCGTGGAATCTGTCGATGGCGAAGAATTGCTTATCGGTTCGACAATCCTGCTCGATGCCTTGCAGCCCGGCAGTTTCAATGACGAGAACGAAGGTTTTGCCAGTAAAGAAGCCGAAAGGATTTATGACGAGATTTTCTTCTTTACCGACGAGAGAACGCTTCAGCTTCCCGAAAACGAGTTGATAGCCGAACTCAAAAAGGATAACCCCGATTGGTTCGAGTAAATCATGGAATAATAATTTATAAACTTAGAATTATGGAAAAAGAATATGTAATGCAGGTCGCACAGACCATTAAGGAACAGTTAGTAGCGTTAACCCCCATGACCGTCCTCATGTCGTGGGGTATCAAAGAGTTTGCCGCCACCCTATACAGGGATTTGCCGGCACTCCGCATTAAGGTGAACGGACGGCTGCACGCAGGGTACGTCATCGTCGCACTCAACGGATCGGATTATTACGAGGTCTATCTTGTGAAAGGAATGGAGGTGGAATGTGTGAACGAAGAGGTTTGTTTCGACGAGTTGGGAGACGTTATCGACCGGGCTATCGAGAGCGGCACGGACAAAGCCGAGTACGATAAATTCTGCGAACAGGAGCGACAGAATTTATATGTAACTGTTGTCACTGTCTGATTCCTCTTTTTAGGGGATGAAAGCCGTGCCTTTCGGAAAACGAGCAGGGTACGGCTTTTCTATGTATAATGCAGAAACGAATAAAAACCTGCCGTTTATAAAACGGATTACCTACGTGTTACAGTACCTTACCTCTTATTGTAAAAAGGTTTGTTTTATCTTTTGGCCGGCAGATTGTTTTTCACTTCAAGATGTCGTTTCTTTATCTGTCTACTGCCTTTTTTACTTGCAGCTCTATTTACGACCAGAATGCTCGCTTCATATAAAACCCACATCGGCAATGTGACCAATGACAACGTGAACACGTCCGAAGTCGGCGTGATGACAGCCGCAACGATAAGGATAATCACTATAGCGTGCTTCCGGTAACGTCGCATGAAATCGGCGGTGAGAAACCCCAATTTGGCAAACAGCCATGATAAAATCGGAATCTCGAACACGATACCCATTGTCAGGCACATCAGCACGAGGGTCGAAATGTAGGATTGCAAGACGATCATGTTCTCCACTTCACCGCTGACCTGATAGGTTCCAAGGAAACGGAATGTCAGCGGGAAAATAAGAAAGTAGCTGACCGCCACACCCATCAGGAACATTGCATAGCCGCCTCCGACTATCCGCACGGCATATTTCCGCTCGCAGGCATACAGGGCAGGCGACACGAACCGGAACAACTGGTAAAGGATATAGGGCGACGCGCACAGGACACCCGCGCATAATGCCGTCTTCATGTGGATGACGAACTGCCCGGCCAGTCCCGTGTTGATGAGCTGCACGGCAAAACTCCCGGTCTCGCCGCCGGCCCATGCTGCAATCCGGTTGAAAAGACGGTACGTGATGAAGCCGTCGTTTTTCGGGGCAAGGATAACGGCAAAAAGTTTTTCCTTAAAACAAAAGGCGGCGATACCGAACACGACGGCCACGGCGACGATTTTAACAATCGCCGTCCGCAGCACGTCCAAGTGCTCCCAAAAGCTCAAGCCGTCCGTTTTGTCTTCCTTTGCCATGTCACTCCTCTTTCTTGTCGGTATTTTCGGGACTGATTTCTTTCTCCATGCCGTTCATACCTTCCTTGAATGAACGGACACCTTTGCCGATGCCTTTCATCAGTTCGGGAATTTTGCGTCCTCCGAAGAACAGCAGGACGACTAATGCAATCAGCAGCACTTCCTGCATACCGATGCCTCCGATAAATAATGGTATCATATGAAAATTGTTAAAGGTTGTTCGATTAACTCAATAGTCGTTTTCAGTCATCGTTCCGCCGGCTATTCCCGCCATTTTCAGAAAGTTCCTTCGTCCATGACTCCGCCTTCTCAATCCAGTCCTTTCTCATGTAACCATCTCGACAGGTGATCGGCCACCTCCACGTTGTTCAAATCGGAGAAGGGAAAATGGGTGTTGCCCTTCAAACCTATCTCCGGCAGATGAATGACCGTGACATCGCCGCCGTGTTCGTTGAGCAAGGCAGCCCATTTGCGCATCAGATGCAGGCGTCGTGTCCATTCGTACAGTTCCGGCCGTTCGTCGGTTTCCGGCAGATTGTCGCCATAGTAGATGATGATAGGGATTTTCGTGAACTGCAGAAATTCTTCCATCGGCACTTCCACGCCTTCGGTCTTCTTCGACAGGGTTAGTACTTTCCCTTCCTCCGGCATCTGCCCTTCGGGAAAAGGCACGTTTGTTCCCGGCTCGTAGGCGACGATGGCACGGATGTTCCTTGTCTGCGGCAGTGTAAGCCATCCGACACCTCCGCCCTGCGAATGGGTGACGAAGACAGCCGGACCTATCCTGTCGAACAGTGCGGCATACGCCTTGGCGTAGACATCCAGATCGGGAGGGCCGAGAGTTGGCGTCATCTGACGGAAATACTGGTTCAGAGCCTCCTTGTCGCGGCTGAACTGCACGCCCTCGAAATAATCGGGCCAGATGCCCACGCGGAAACGGTTGAACCACGTCTCCTCGTCGAAGACGGGGGTAACGGTTGCGGGTGTCGTGCTCCGCCCCGCGTTTCCCCGGCGGGGCTGGTCGACGAGATAAGTCTGGAAACCGCGGCGCAGGAAAATATTCTGGAACCCCTCGCGGCCGTCCGGCGTAGTTTCCCATGTCTTGGAAAACTGCCCCACGCCGTGGGCGAAGACAAGCGGGTATTTCCGGGCATCGACGGGTTTCTGATAGAACACGTAGGCGTGGTCGCCGTGATAGGTGCGCCCCAGTGAATCGGTGAGCACCGTGCCGCCCACGGCGAAACTGCCCTGTTCCTCGATTTGCATGATATTCCCGTTGCGTGCGTTGCAACCCGACAGCAAGGCGGCGGCCATCATATAAAAGACAACCTTTCTCATACGCCCTTCCTATTTCTGGATTTTCGATTCCTGCAAAGCGTCATAGCGGCTTCCCACGACCGGAATTGCGGCCACGGCCTTTTCCAGCTCGGTCACTTCTTCCGACGTGAACACTATGTCGCAGGCCCGCAGGTTCTCTTCGAGGTGCGAGAGCTTGGTCGTGCCGGGAATAGGAACGATAAAAGGCCTCCTGTTCAGCAGCCATGCCAATGCCACCTGCGCCGTGGTAATGCCTCTCGTCCGTCCGAAAGCGTTCAGTACCTCCACGATACGCGTGTTGGCACGGATGGCTTCGGGCTGGAAACGCGGAAGCGTCTGGCGGTTGTCGTTGGCGGTGTCGAACCGGGTGTACTCGTTTATCATGCCGCCGAGGAAACCACGGTTCAGCGGGCTGTACGGCACGAAACCGATACCCAGTTCCTCGCAAAGCGCCAGCACGCCGTTTTCTTCCACCGCGCGGTGCATGAAGTGATACTCGCTCTGTATGGCCGTAACCGGACATACCTTGTGCGCCCGGCGGATGGTTTCAGCATTGACCTCGCACATGCCCCAGTGCAGTATCTTTCCCTCCCGGATAAGCTCGCCGCATGTTTCGGCTACGACCTCGATGGGCGTCGCAGGGTCGACGCGATGCTGGTAGAATATGCCGAGCGTCTCCACGCCGAGATTGCGCAGGGAGTTCTCGCATACGCGCCGGATGTTTGTCGGGGGTGCTGTCCTCTTCGGTCTTCACCTGCACGCCGTTCACGAACTTGTGCCCGAATTTGGAAGAGACGAACACGCGTCGGTATAGCCTTTCAGGGCTTCGCCTACCAGTTTTTCATTCTTGTGGTAGCCATAGCTTTCAGCCGTATCGAATAAGGTTACACCCCGTTCTATCGCTTCGTGAATCAACCGGATGCAGGTCTTTTCATCGGGAGACTGGCTGCGGTGATGGTTCAGCCCCATGCAGCCGAAGCCCATCGCCGAAATGGTAAAGGCTGCCTTGCCGCTGCTCAAGGTACGCTGTGCGCGGACTGCTGCCATTCCTGCTGGAATGGTTGCTGCCGATACTGACGATTTACCTGTAATGGCTTTTTCCGCGGCCGTTACTTTCTCCAATGCCGGCGCGATGCAGATGGCCGCGCCTGCCAATGCGGTTCGTTTCAGGAACCCGCGACGACTGATGCCGTTCTCTTGAATCTGTTCTTTTTTCATGTCGTTATCTGTTTGATTATCTTTCTGATTGCAAAATTAGATAGGGGAATTAAGAGCCTGTGTATCAATTTCACGGATAGAATTACCAATTTCAACGGGCCGGTAAGAACGATGCCGGTATACCAGTAAAATTGGTATCCAAAACGTGATTTCGGTATATGCCGTACCATCGGGAATCCGTATCTTTGCTTTTAATTAAAAGCAGAATGAAAAGCTATCACAGAAAAATAGCTATATTTGCAATGACTTAAAAAAGAGGAAATTATGAGTGAAATAATGAAGGTTGATACAGTCCAGCAGTACAACGACTATTTTGGCGTGGAGACCCTGCACCCGTTGGTCAGCGTTATTGAAGGCAGTAAAGGGAAGCCTCTCCGGTTCGGGAAAAAACTGTATAACATCTATGCTATTCTATTGAAAGATGCGAACTGTGGAAATCTTAAATATGGAAAAAGTATATACGATTATCAGCAGGGGACGATGCTTTTCCTCGCCCCCGGTCAGGTAATGGGATCTGAAGATGACGGGCAGCTGCACCAGCCCGAAGGATGGGTTGTTGCATTTCATCCCGAATTTCTGCGAGGTACACCATTGGCGCATATAATGAAAGATTATTCATATTTTTCTTACAATGCCAACGAAGCCCTGCACCTTTCCAAACAAGAAAGACGGACGGTTATAGAATGTATGGAAAAATTCGCATTGAGCTGCAGTATCCTATCGACAAGCACAGCCGTTCGCTCATCGTGGATAACATCAAGCTGCTGCTTGATTATTGCATCCGCTTCTACGACCGTCAGTTCATCACCCGCGACAATGCCAATCACGACCTGTTAGCGCGTTTCGAGGACCTTCTGGATGAGTATTTCGCCTCTGATGCCCCTGCAAGGCATGGAGGGATGCCGACTGTGCAATATTGTGCATACAAACTTTGTCTTTCCCCGAATTATTTCAGTGACCTGATGAAAAAAGAAACGGGAATGCCTGCCCTGAAACACATCCAGCAGAAAATGCTCGATGTCGCTAAAGAGCGGGTATTCAATACGGCGAAGTCCATAAGTGAAATATCCTATGAACTTGGATTTCCATATCCGCAACACTTCAGCCGTTGGTTCAAGAAAATGGCCGGGTGTACGCCCAATGAATACAGAACCGCAAATTAGCTTTATTTTTTATTTTGTGAATGACTGACCAGTAAAACACCGGATATGACAAGTATGGCCGAAACCGGTTCATCCCAGCTAAAAATGTCCTGCCCGATTAAAATGGCAACGACAGAAGCTATAATAGGCTGTAGGTTGATGTAAATGCTGGCAGTGGTGGGCTGTATCCCCTTGAGAGCGACGGGATATAGCAGATTGTTGAGAACAGTTGCCAGCAACAATACGAATACAAGCTGGAGTAATGGTTGCCAACAGAACGCGGACTGATAAAGCGGTTGCACGTACAATTCATTTATACTGAACGGCAGCATGGACAATGCTGCAAATAGGAACATCCATTTTTGAAGTGTGACAGGAGAGTATTTTATCGCCACTCTTCGGATGATAATCAGATAAAATCCGAGCATAACTGTATTGACGATGGCGAAAACAATGCCAAGTATATGATTTTCAACGGATGCGGCAATATCCATTTGTGAAATCAAGACCCATGCTCCTGCAATTCCCAACAGAACACCTGTCAACTTCCGCCGGTTGATAGCTTCTTTTAAAAACAATACGGAAAAGAGCATAACTACGATTGGATTTAAGGCGACAATAAGTGCGAAGTGAACTGGTGTCGTATAATTAAGTCCCCACGCAAAGGAAAGATAAGTACAAGCAACACCGGAAATACCGCCCAAAGCAATCACCATCAAGTCTTTGGCATTGACCTTTTCTCTCCTGAAAACAAGCCCGATCGTCCAAAATATCAGCGTGGCGAATAAAACACGAGAGGAGGCAAGCCCAATCGGTGTCATCCACTCTGCCAGGAGCGATTTACCGACAGGTACATTCAAACCACAAATAATTTGTGTCGAAAGCATGGCGATATGTCCGTTCAACCCTTTGTTCACATGGATTTATCTGTTTGATAGAGAGTGCAAAGATACGACTTTATTTTCATAAACTCCCGTCGAAACTGCGGTAAAAGACTGAAAGGATTTTATTGTTGTTTCCGTAAAAATGGTTGTATCAACCGGGCTGTCCTCAAGGAAATATTCGCAGATATACTGTCCGAAAAACAGGTTCGGGAGTTTATCTCCAAAACGGAAGATGCAGGTATTATACAAAAAAAAGGGGGGACTGGTAAATGTACCCGTTGTATAAAAAACACCTGATTTCCCTTCTTTTATGTAGGGCCGCAAGAAGCTGATTTTGAACTATAAGATTTTCACAATAGATAGGAAACGCCGAAACGTCCGCAATAATCACGGAATCATTGCAGGCGTTTTTTAGTTCCCTCATATCGGAATCTGGCTTTCTATTTAGTTTCCCGTTTGTTCAGCACGTCCTTTATCATTTCTTTTACCTCCATTCCCACATTCACGAAATTCCGATAAAGAATGCGTTCCTGTTCCTCCCTCGACTTGAACGTGTGGAACTTCAGTAACGGTACATACGCCGCTTCCCCCTTCTTGATTTCCTTCATGTCGAAATCCGTTTTGCAGAAGAACTTCGAGGTCTTAAACTCCTCCGCTTCCTGTACGTTCATTGAGCCGCCTATACCGGTTTTTGTTTGGATGAAGTCCTGAGCCGTCTGGCCATATATCCAACCTATCTGCCTTTGTATTGAAAAGTACCCATATCAGCAGGATTTTGCTCTCTATTACTTAATGATGTTGTTCTATTTTTGCAGCCTGTAAATCAACGATATGTAATAAATGGATTATATCGACAAAATATTTAAGACAGTATCAATTAAGGATAGCCGACGGATTATTGAACTTTATTTTCAGGAGCTGTATTGTTTTGCGCCACTTTCCAACAAAGCCCTCTCTCAAAAATTACTCTTGCCGGTACCTATCGTGACCGCCATAAAGAACGAAGGTATCAGGCTGGGCATATTGGAACAATGCAGCGGAGGCGTAGGGCTTACTCATAACGGAAAGGAGTATGTGGAACAAGCTCTTGGATTCAAGGGGATTGACCTCTGCCTGTATCGCCGACTGGCGGAAAGCGAACAGGCAAGGGACGCATACGCTGACGCGCTGAGTAAAAAATACCGTGCGGCATTCGACGAACGCCCCGTAGCGGATGTAGCACTGGACCAAGCCCAATGTACCGTACAGACAGCATTCCGCAGGGCTTTGCTCTGCTTGGCAAACGGCACATTGACAGGCAGACAAATCGTATGCATGGGCGATGATGATTTTGTCAGCCTTGCCATCGGGTTTCTGCTGAAAGAACTTTATCCCGGTCCAAGCATCTGCCCGACACACATCCATGTACTTGAGATGGACGGTCGTTATATCGAGTGTCTGGAGCGGCTGGCCGGACGGTTCGCCCTGCCGATAAGTTGTGAACGGGTGGATTTGAGGATGCCTCTGCCTCCGCATTTGTGCGGGCGTTTCGACTGCCTGTTCACCGATCCGCCTTATACGCAAGAGGGAGCTTCCTTGTTCCTGTCACGTGCCATTAGCGTACTGAAAGAAGAGTCCGGATTGAGAATCTTTTTCTCGTTCGGGAACAAGTCGGCAACGGAGGTTTACTTTCTGCAAAAATGTTTCCAACTGCACGGACTGGCCATCAAAGAGATGTTCACCCGGTTCAATGAATACATGGGCGCATCTCTTTTGGGCAACAAAGGACAGCTCTTTGTCCTGGAAACGACAGAACGTACACGCGCCTTGTTTCCTCTCGAAAAACGAGGGCGCGATGACATCTACACCGCAGACCGCAATCTCCGGCAAAACCGTTACCGCTGCCGGCAATGCGGCAAAGTCTATGCCGTGGGGAAAGAGGCGGAATATCAGACCATCAGGGAGTTGAAAAAACAAGGCTGCAATGTATGCGGAGCTACGGTTTTCGACAGACTGCACAAAAAACGGGAATACGGATAAAAAGCAATACCTTCCCTTAGGGCATCACATCCTTGCAGACTTCTACAACTGCGACCCGGAAAAACTGGACGATGTGGAACAGATTCGCACATTCATGCACGAAGCGGCAGTAAGTGCCGGAGCGACCATAGTACAGGAAAACTTTCACAAATACGCCCCAGTGGGTGTGAGCGGTGTGGTGGTCATCCAAGAATCCCACTTGACCATACACACGTGGCCGGAGTGTGGTTATGCCGCTGTCGATTTGTTCACATGCGGCACCAATGTCCGTCCGTGGACTGCTTTCGACTATTTGCAGGAGCGGCTCGGATGTGCGAAAGTGGAATACAGCGATTTGATACGGGGAGCCTATGAGCGGCTAAGCCTGTTGCGGTATTCGGAAACGGAACAGCCTGCCGTGCGGCGGAAAAAGCGGCAAAGGTACGACGCGTCTTCGAAATGGAACAGACGGGCCAGGTCTTTGACGGACTGTTCTGTGTTGTCCAAATAGCGTTTGAGTTCCGTTACGACAAACAGGTCAATGATTTCCTTCGGAGTCCGCTGTTCTATTTTGCAGGTTATCTTATAAAGGTAATCGGTCGTGATGCAAAGCCTGTCCGCATAATATCGTACATCTCTTTTTACATGGAAATTCTTAGCCAGCAGTGACATGAACTTGCCGAACAGCACCCTTGACTGATCCTTTTGATAACACTTGCCCAAGTCGGGAAACATCGGCTTGAACACAATATCTAAAGCCAGAAAAACATTGTAAATGCAATTTTGCAGGATGTTTTTCCGGCTTTCTTCATCACCGTTCTCCATCGCCCATATCATCTGCTTGAACACTCCGTCTGCCAATGAGTATTGTGCTTCCGAAAGTCGGCAGACCGGATATTCATACAGTCCGTCCCAAAATGCGGGGGAAGTCATTTTGTAGAAAATCTCCCCTGTCAGTTCCAATGACAAGGATATATATTCTGCCGTGAATGAAGGAGAAACACACAGCGGTGCAAATAAGGTGTCCGAAAACAACACAAGCAAATCACCTTTGCGGAATGTCCGTTTTCGTGTATTGGTGGTTACGACAGCCCGGCCTTCAACGCATAACAGCATGGTACACCCGTTTGCCACGAAAGGCAGTTTACCTGACAAGTCACGCAGGCTTGTTCTTCCGTGTTTGTATTGTTCGCCATGCGAGAGAGCAAAACTTTGTATGCCGGACGTTATCATAACAATTTCCTTTCCATCGTTACATGGGTTGGCTCGAAGCAATGCTTTTTATACAAAGAGCGCATCGGTACGTTCCCGGCATGAACCTTGCCGACAATATAAGCCGCCTTGCACTCTCTCGCATATTCTATGCTTTTTTCAAACAGGTCGTCTACAATTTGCATTCCTCGAATGCACTCATCCGCATAAATGGACTTGAAGTTGGCATAAACCTCTCCGGTCAGGCTGTTCTGCTTTTTTCTCCATCCATACCCAGCCCACAATTTTACCGGATTCCGTGTCTTCTATCACGATCATTCCGCGTCGGTCTTTTGCTTTGGCTAATTTCTTGCAGTGGAACTCGAGGTCAGTAATAGCCTTTTCTCCGAATGAGATTTCAGAAATTTCAATTTCAAATTTTGCCACCGCTTCAAAGTCTTCCTCTTTTATTTCTCGCATATTGTACATGATTCCAAATATTGTTTTTCCGTTAACACCAATCTGTCCGGCATGATGCCCATAAAAACTTATCCCTTCTTCGGAAATAAGAAGGTCTGTAGCTTTTCCAATCCCGCCTTGTGCTTTTGAGGATTGCTCTTTTTCAGCTTGGCAATGTTCTGTAATTTCCATTTTACGGACGGATAGCGGCTTAAATCTCCGGCACAGCATTTTTCCCAATCGGGTTCGCCGTTTTCAAATGACAGAAGAAATTCCCGGTCTGTTTCGGTCAGGCTGTCGTTTACCTGCTGAATGAGGTTATGCCTTGCCTCTTCATAATCCGAATAAGTGAATGGAGTATCGGACATTCCCTCAAACTGCTTTTCCAGTGCTTCCGTCTGGTCGATGGCGTTCGGCTGCAAAGATTCGATGACAGGCTTGTCGCTCCCCAACAGGCAAAGCATGAAGCCGTTCTTGACATCATGAAACGACGCCATTTCCATATACTTGCAATCGAACAGGTCCCGTGGGTGTTGGCGGCTTAATGCCGCTGCAATTTTGCCCCCGTAAAGCTGCGAATAAGAAACTGTACGTGCTTTACAGGTCATATTGAACTCCGTTTCAGCCCGTTCGCACAGTTTCCTGTCCTCTGTCTCTCCGATGATACCCCGCTTTGTCCCGTTCACTTCGATTTTGACGGTCGCACCGTCCAAAGTACATTGTAATTTCCAGACATCATGCTTGTGGATCACTTTTATGCCCGGTATGGATTTTTCTATGTAGCTTTTCAAAGTTCGCAGATGGTTGTTGATTGCGTCCAGACTCTCGGCCCTTTCCTTTACGGGAATATAGGTGAGGTCTATATCGACTGAATAGCGAGGCATGTTTTTATGAAACAGGTTGATAGCCGTACCTCCATGCACAGCAAAATCTTTGATGCGGTACACGGACGGCATAATGCGTATCAACAATGCCACCTGTTTTTTATAGATGTCATTCATATTCGTTCAGTTCTTTAGGTACGGTTATTTTGTATTTGGAGATATAAATCCCGTTTTTTTGACAGTTGCAATTTGGAGGTTCCCAGTCCTATTTTGGATGTATCAAGTGCCTCGAACCAATAGTGTCCCGCTTTTTCTGCCATATAAAGGAACATACGCTTTACTTTAAGGTTCTTGGTCGTTTCGAGCAGTTGCTGTAGCATTTCGGGACGCAGCGTTGTCAGTTGTTCCATCATATAGAACAAGTCCATATAGGAATATTGTTGCGGTGCAAGCAACAGACATTCCAAGAATGCCTGTTCAGGTGTAGAAACCAGCAGATCCACTTCGTATTTCACAATCGTTGCGGTCTGCGGTTCTGAAAAGGTATCGGTGGAAAACGGTTTTATCACCCTGTCGAAAACATCGTGGCGTATCCATTCCGGAACACGCTGTTTGCCGTGTGCCACCATCAGCAACGGTTTCCCCATAGGCACATAGTGGTTGAAGCCGAACAGTTCCAATGCAGAATGAGCTGCGACACGGAACGTCTTGCCCAATTGCCTGTTGTAGCAGGACAATGCGGCGTATGCCGACAGGCTGTCTCCCGTTCGGTACATGACTCCCTTTGACAGCATCTCAAGCCAGCCGGATTCCCGGTATCTTTTTATCAACTGGTCGGAATAACCGTTCCTTTTCAGCCATTCGGAGAATAACAATCCTTTGGGAGTGGCGGAAAGCAGCAGTTGGTTTATTTTGCTTTTTTGTTCTATATCCACAGTATATGATTTGTTTTCTTTTTC
>ENA-OQCY01000009-OQCY01000009.1-human-gut-metagenome-genome-assembly--contig:-NODE-9-length-17378-cov-0.665701_pt1 | contig 17378 bp, 15 predicted proteins | sample MGYA00242506_ERZ504596 | MGnify/ENA primary metagenome ERZ504596 (study PRJEB26092, sample SAMD00036322) | human gut metagenome | host: Homo sapiens | study: EMG produced TPA metagenomics assembly of the... | reverse complement strand
ATGAAAAGAAATCTCATTGTATTATTAACCATACTGGTGTGCGGCCTGACGGCCTGCAAACCGGGACAAAAGAAAGACGGAAATATGGAAAAAGAAACGAAGTTGAAGATTGAGACAAGTGCGGGTGACATCATCGTGAAACTGTATAACGAAACGCCGAAGCATCGCGATAACTTTATCAAGCTGGCCGAGGAAGGTACTTATGAAGGTACGCTGTTTCACCGTGTCATCAAGGACTTCATGATACAGGCGGGCGACCCCGAATCGAAGAATGCCCCGAAAGGCAAGATGCTGGGAGCGGGCGATGTGGGATACACTGTTCCTGCGGAGTTTGTCTACCCGAAATACTTCCATAAGAAAGGTGCGCTGTCTGCCGCCCGTCAGGGAGATAACGTAAACCCGAAGAAGGAATCGTCCGGTTGTCAGTTCTATATCGTGACCGGAAAGGTGTATAACGATTCTACGCTTCTCGGCATGGAACATCAGATGAACCAGGCACGCCTGAACAATGCTTTCAATGCTTTGGCGCAGAAGCACATGAAGGAAATCTACAAGATGCGTAAGGACGGTGACCAGGAAGGGCTGATGAATCTGCAGGACACGCTTATCGCGCAGGCTGAGGCTCAGGTGGCCGGCGAACCGGAGTTCCGTTTCACGCCGGAACAGGTAAAGGCATATACCACTGTAGGCGGCACACCGCATCTGGACGGCGAATATACCGTGTTCGGCGAAGTCGTTGAAGGCATGGATGTGTAGATAAGATACAACAGGTAAAGACAGACCGCAGCGACCGTCCGGAAGAGGATGTGAAGATTGAGAAGGTGACTGTGATTGACTGATAAACAGAATTGCGTCAAACCTTTGGGAAGAGAGCCTCGCCCTGTCACACAAGTATGAAGATAAATAAGCATTGTTTCCCCCAACGGCCTGCCGGCTGGTACACTACGAGGATACCAGCACGCAGATGGTGGCACTGAACATCGTTTACGATGTCGGTGCGCGCGACGAGCATCCCGAGCATACCGGCTTTGCCCATTTGTTCGAGCATCTGATGTTCGGCGGTTCGGCGCATATTCCCGATTACGATACGCCTTTGCAGTTGGCGGGGGGAGAAAACAATGCCTGGACCAATAATGACATTACCAATTACTACCTCACCGTTCCGAAGCCGAACGTAGAGACGGCCTTTTGGCTGGAGTCCGACCGTATGCTGGAGCTGGCTTTCAGCGAGCAAAGCCTCGAAGTGCAACGCGGTGTAGTGATGGAAGAGTTCAAGCAACGCTGCCTTAACCAGCCGTATGGCGATGTGGGGCATCTGTTCCGGCCGCTGGCGTTCCGGGTGCATCCGTACCGCTGGCCTACTATCGGCAAGGAACTCTCGCACATAGAGCAAGCCACGCTGGACGAGGTGAAGAGTTTCTTCTACCGTTTCTATGCTCCGAACAATGCCGTGCTGGCAGTGACGGGAAACATTTCATGGGATGAAACCGTTAAGCTTACCGAGAAGTGGTTTGCTCCCATACCCCGGCGGGACGTTCCGGTGAGGCAATTGCCGCAGGAGCCGGAGCAAACGCAGGAACGCCGGCTGACGGTAGAAAGAAACGTGCCGCTGGATGCCTTGTTCATGGGCTATCACATGTGCAGTCGCGAGGGTGCGGATTATTACGCATTCGATATTCTGTCCGATATTCTCAGCAACGGACGTTCCAGCCGTTTGAACCGCCGCTTGGTACAGGAACAGAATATCTTTTCCGGTATCGACGCGTACATCAGCGGTACGCGTGATGCGGGTCTGCTGCAAATCAGCGGTAAGCCTGCGGCAGGTGTGTCGTTGGAGCAGGCGGAAGCTGCCGTCCGTAAAGAACTGGAAGAGTTGCAGCGGTCTCCGGTAGACGGGCAGGAACTGGAGAAGGTTAAGAACAAGTTTGAATCTACCCAGATATTCGGCAATATCAACTATCTGAACGTAGCCACAAACCTTGCCTGGTTCGAGCTGACGGGAAAGGCGGAAGATATTGACCTTGAAGTAGAGCGTTATCGCTCCGTTACGACGGAGCAGTTGCATACTGTGGCGCAGCGTACTTTCTGCGAAAGCAATGCCGTAGTATTATATTATAAGAGTGATAAATGACAGTCAAAGGGAGCGTTTTTCGTCTCTTTGCAGGAGGGGAAGGGCGCCGTTTGACGAAACGAAAGTTCCCTGTTAAGGAACTTCGGTTTCCTTGTTGAGGAAGTTTCGGTTTCCCGTTGAGGAAGCTTCAGTTTCCTGTTGAGGAAGCTTCGGTTTCCCATTGAGGAAACTCCCGTTTCCCGTCAGGGGAACAATGGTTTCTCCCTTTGAAACAAATTTTAGACAATAAGATGATGAATTGGATAGCCGGCTATAAGCAGCATTATAAAGCGTTGATATTTTTGGGACTTCCCATTGTTATCGGACAGGTGGGAGTAATTATTCTCGGTTTTGCCGATACTCTGATGATCGGGCATCACAGTACCGAGGAGTTGGGTGCAGCTTCTTTCGTAAACAATGTATTTACGCTTTGCATCATTTTCAGTACCGGTTTCAGTTACGGGCTGACGCCTATCGTGGGCAGTCTTTACGGCAACCGCCGCTTTGCGGAAGCGGGGCAGGCGTTGCGTTGCAGTTTGGTGGCGAATGTCCTGGTGGCATTGCTCCTTACGTTTATCATGACGGTGGTATACTTCAACGTGGAGCGCCTGGGGCAGCCCGAGGAACTGATGCCTTTGATAAAACCTTATTACCTGGTATTGCTTGCTTCGCTGGTTTTCGTGATGCTGTTCAACGGCTTCAAGCAGTTTACGGACGGAATTACAGATACGAAGACCGCCATGTGGATATTGCTGGGCGGAAATACGCTGAACATCATAGGCAACTATATCCTTATCAACGGCAAACTGGGCTTCCCGGAGCTGGGGTTGCTGGGAGCAGGCATCAGTACGTTGTTCTCGCGTATTATGATGGTGGTGGTGTTTGCGTTGATTGTGCTGCGCGGCCGCCGCTTTATCCGTTACCGGATCGGGTTCTCCCGCATGGGATGGTCGTTTCCGGTGTTCAAGAAGCTCAATGCACTGGGCTGGCCTGTCGGTTTGCAGATGGGAATGGAGACGGCCTCTTTCAGCCTTAGCGCCATCATGGTGGGCTGGCTGGGCACTATCGCTTTGGCATCCCATCAGATAATGCTGACCATCTCGCAATTCACGTTTATGATGTACTACGGTATGGGTGCAGCGGTGGCGGTGCGTGTCAGCAATTTCAAGGGGCAAGACGATATGGAGAATGTACGCCGCTCCACATTTGCGGGTTTCCACTTGATAATGGCTATGGAAGTAGTGCTTATGAGCATCGTTTTTGTGATGCGCGGACAGGTGGGCGGCTGGTTTACGGATAGCGCAGAGGCTCGGCGCTGGTAGCCTCTTTGTTCTTCCCTTTCTTGATTTATCAGTTTGGTGACGGACTGCAAATCAACTTTGCTAATGCGCTGCGGGGCATATCGGATGTAAAGCCGATGATGGTTATTGCATTTATTTCTTATTTTATTATATCTTTGCCCGTAGGATATTTTTGCGGTTTTGTGTTGGGCTGGGGACTGGTCGGCGTGTGGATGGCTTTCCCGTTCGGTCTGACCAGTGCCGGGGTGATGCTGTGGCTGCGCTTCCGCTATAAAACGAGGACGAGATGATGCACGGGGCGATGCTTTGTCACCCTGTCGCTCCATAACTCTTTTATTACCTGTTTATGAATAGCGTATCGAAAGTAAAGATAGCTGTCGGATACACTCTGCTGCTGGGAGTGTTGTTCTTTTCCCTGTTCTTTGTGCACCGGGAGATGGAGCATCTTATGCTTTCCGATAACCGGGACGTGCAGTGGACGGACAGTCTCATCACGCTTCTTCGGAAGAAGGATGCGAACACCATTTACATGCTGCGCGTGTTGAGCGAGACGAACGACAGCATGGTCTCTACCCGGGAGATAGAAAATATTATCGCTACCCGGCAGGATTCGTTTGTGACAAACCAGCGCGTACAGCAGCGCATCATTACGCATCGCGACACGGTGGTTACCAAGCCCAGGAAGAAAGGATTCTTCCGCCGTTTGGGAGAGGTGTTCGTGCCGCCTAAGAAAGATACCGCCATTCAGGTAAAGACTTCCCTCGAATATGCCACGGATACGGTGATTAACGTGTATAATCCGGTGGATTCCCTGCAGGAAAAGCTGCGTGCCGTGGCACAACAGCAGAAGGAGCACATTGCAATTGTACAGCGCCGCAGGCGTACCTTGCAACGCATGGACCGGATGCTGACCGCCCGTATCGACAGTCTGCTGAAAGGCTACGAACAGGAAACCCTGCAGCGTGCCCGCAAAGAGGCGGAGTACCAGCAGTCCGTACGTCATCACTCCATTAAGACTATCAGCGGCATTGCCGTCGGTGCGGTGCTGCTTTCCGTCTTTTTCCTGATAATCATAGGGCGCGACATTACGCGCAGCAACCGCTATCGCCGCGAACTGGAAGAAGCCCGCCGCCGTGCCGAGGACCTGCTGGCCACGCGCGAGAAGATGATGCTTGCCATCACCCACGACTTTAAGGCGCCGCTCGGCTCCATCATGGGCTATGCCGACCTGCTCTCCCGTCTGACGGTGGACGAACGGCAACGCTTCTACCTGGATAATATGAAAACCTCATCGGAACATCTGCTGAAGCTGGTGGTCGATTTGCTCGATTTCCACAGGCTCGACCTTCATAAGGCGGAGATAAACCGGGTCACCTTCCATCCCGCCCGCTTGCTGGAAGAGATTCATGTCAGTTTTGAACCGCTGACTTCTGCCAAAGGCCTGGAGTTGCATTGCGATATTGCTCCCGAACTGGAGAGTACTTACATCTGCGACCCGCTCCGTCTCCGCCAGATTATCAACAACCTGCTGTCCAATGCAGTGAAGTTACGGACGAGGGGAGCATAACGATGACGGCGCGTTACGAGGAACGCCGGCTGGTGGTGGCCATTGCCGATACGGGCAAAGGTATGGAACCGGCGGACAGGGAGCGGATTTTCCAGGAGTTTACCCGCCTTCCCGGTGCGCAGGGCAAAGAGGGTTTCGGACTCGGTTTGTCTATTGTGCGCATGCTTGTGCAGTTGCTGGAAGGAACGATTGACGTGGACAGTGTGCCGGGCAAGGGAAGTACATTTACGCTGCGTGTTCCCTTGTTCCCCGTACAGGTATCGGAGGATACCGGCGAGAAATATCAGGAGACGGAAACCGGAATTTCTTCCGCTCTTTCAGAGAGCATGCCCGCTTCTTCACAACCTTCGCTCCGTGTGTTGCTGATTGACGACGACCGCATTCAGCTTACGCTTACCGCAGCCATGCTCCAGCATAGCGGCATCGCTTCGGTATCGTGCATGCAATTAGACGAATTGTTGGATGCCCTGCGTTCCGACACCTTTGATGTGTTGCTCACCGATGTACAGATGCCTGCCATCAACGGTTTCGACCTGTTGAAACTGTTGCGTGCGTCGAACCTGCCCCAAGCGCAGGCCATTCCCGTGATAGCCGTTACCGCCCGTAGCGATATGAAGCCGGAAGAGTTCAAGGAATATGGCTTTGCCGGCTGCCTGCACAAACCGTTTACGGTGGCGGAACTGTTCCGGGAACTGAATGCGGAAGGTATCGGACAAACATCTGCCGTGCAGAGCGAAGTAGCAGCAGCGGAGACGGTTGAGGCTTCATCGCCGGATGCTCCTTATGACTTCTCGGCACTCACCGCTTTCTCCGGTGACGACCCGGAGGCGGCAAAGTCCATTATGGAGAGTTTCGTTACCGAAACCCGCCCCAATGCCGAACGTTTGCAAAAGGCGGCGGATGCGGCGGATATGGACGAGGTGGCGGCCGTTTCGCACAAGATGATTCCTCTCTTTACGCTGATTGGCGCTACGGAACTGGTGGCGGAGCTTAAAATACTGGAAGGCTTGCGCGGTACTCCTTTTACAGCCGGGCAGAGGCAGCGGGCACTGCGTTCGCTTGCTCTTATCGAGGACATTATCCGCTTGCAGACACGGGCGGATTAGAGTAAGCAATTGCGGTATAAGTGGTCGTAAACACCGGCGCAACATAGTATTTTTCTTTTTATTAGGAACTTTATCTCAAAATTAATTGTTTACTTTGTACGAATTAATCGATGACAGCTTGACGTTCCAATGAGAAGAAAATGGTTAAGAGGGGCACTTTGGGTGCTTCTTACTCCTATTATCCTATTTGTAATATTGATGATATTGCTTTACGTGCCGCCCGTACAGAATTTTATACGGAAGCAGGCCACGGCAATAGCATCGGATGCTACGGGCATGAATATCTCCGTAGAGCGGATAGACCTTCGTTTTCCGTTGAACCTGCTTGTGCGAGGTGTTCAGGTAGTGCAGCCGGGAAGCGATACTGCTGATATCCAACACCCCGATACCTTGCTGAACCTCGGAAGCCTGAATGTCCGCGTACAGGCATGGCCCTTATTGAAAGGAAGGGTAGAGGTGGATGACATCACTTTGCAACGGGTGGCCGTAAACTCTTCCGGCCTGCTGGAAGGCATGCGCATAAAAGGTACGCTCGGACGGTTCTTCCTTGCCAGTCACGGCATAGACCTGAATAAAGAGGATGCCGTACTGAACCGGGTGGAACTGAGCGATACCCACGTGCAGGTGATGCTTGCCGACACTACCGAAACTCCGGAGGATACCACCGAAACCGCCTTGAACTGGCGCGTAGCATTGCATAACCTGAAACTGAAGAATGTGTCGGTGGATTTGCAGATGCCGCTCGACTCCATGTCGCTGGCAGCCACTATCGGGGATGCAAGCATAGAGGATGCCGAAGCCGACCTCAAGCGGCAGTTCTATGGCTGGCGTAAGTTTGCCCTTACGGGGACTTCTGTGAATTACGATACGGGCACAGCCGTTCCTGCCGAGGGATTTGACGCTTCGCACATCGCATTGCGCGATATCCGTATCGGCATAGATTCGGTGATGACCTGCGGCCGTGACATGAATGCCGTTATCCGCGAGTTCTCCATGTACGACCGTTCCGGGCTGACGGTGACTTCCCTGACCGGACGCCTCTTTGCCGACTCAGCCGTTATCCGTGTTCCCTATTTGCAGCTCAAGACCCCGCACAGCGAGATGAACCTGACGGCGCAGACCTATTGGAAACTTGTCGATATACCCACTACCGGACAGTTGTCCGCCCGCTTTAACGCCAATATCGGCAAGCAGGATGTATTGCTCTTTGCCGGCGGACTGCCCGAAACCTTTAAAGAGGCTTATCCTTTCCGCCCGTTGGTAATCCATGCCGGTACGGAAGGCAATCTGAAACAGATGCAGATTTCCCGTTTCACGGCCGAACTTCCCGGCGCTTTCTCATTGAGCGGCGGCGGTGAGTTGTGGACCTTACGGATAGTCTGAAGCGTAGCGGAGGGCTTGACTTTGAGATGCAGACGCAAGACCTTAATTTCCTCACCGGGCTTACCGGGGTCACTCCCGACGGCTCTATCGTTGTGCCCGACAGTATGAACCTCGTAGCGCGTCTCGGGCTCGACGGGCCTCAATGCAATGCCCTGCTCAAAGTGCAGGAGGGCAAAGGCAGTCTGAATCTGGATGCCGCTTACAACCTGTCTACCGAGGTCTATCATGCAGACCTCGCCATAGATGCCTTGCAGCTTCATCATTTCCTGCCCAAAGATTCTGTTTATGCACTTACTGCGCATGTTGCCGCCAAAGGCAGGGGAGTGGATATGACTTCCCGTCAGACGACGGCTCTTGTGGAAACCAAACTGGACAAACTGCAATATGCCCGCTGGAATCTGTCGGGTGTGAACCTGAATGCGGAGTTGAAATCTGCGGTAGCTTCTGTACGGTTGACGAGCGATAATGAACTGTTGAAGATGCAGTCCGAAGCCGACCTTCGTCTCGACCGTAAATATATGGACGGCAGACTGAACATGAAAGTAGAGGAACTGGACTTGTATAATCTGGGAATCGCATCCGAACCTTTGGAACATCCCGTTGCGTTCAATCTGGGAGCGGAAGCGCGTCGCGATTCCATTAAGTTGCGGATGGATGCCGGCGATATGGATTTGCAGTTCCGTGCCCGCAGCACGTTGGAGGAGTTGCTGGGGCAGTCGGACAAGTTCGTAGCCATTCTGACGAAACAGATAGAGGAAAGACGCCTCGACCATGCCGCCTTGCGGCAGGTATTGCCCTCGGCGGGCATGAAGTTGACGGCGGGGCAGGCCAATCCGGTCAGCTATTTCCTGAAAACAAAAACATAAGGTTCAATGACTTCACCCTTCGTTTCGGAAGTACGCCGGCACGGGGCATCAACGGACGGACCGCCGTTCACGGATTGCGTGTGGACTCGTTGCAGCTCGATACGGTTTTCTTTGCCGTGAAGCAGGATACTTCCCGGATGATGCTGCAAAGCGGGGTGATTAACGGACCGAAGAATCCGCAGTTCGTATTCCGCAGTACGCTGACCGGTGAGATTCGCAGTGAAGATGCCGAACTGACCGTGAATTATGTGGACGGAAAGGGACAGACGGGAGTGCTGTTCGGCGTCAATGCCCGCCCGCTGACGGAGGGACATGGCAAAGGCAACGGAGTATTGCTTAATCTGACGCCTGCCGAGCCGGTTATCGCATACCGTAAGTTCCATTTCGTAGACAACAGCAATTGGATATATCTGCATAACAACATGCGCGTCTATGCCAATATCGATATGGATAGTGACAACGGTTTGGCTTCCGTATGCAGTCGGACAAGAACGACAGCATTTCATTGCAGAATATGAACGTGGAGTTGAGCCGTTTCCAACTGGGCGAACTGAGCGAGGTGCTTCCTTATATGCCCCGTCTCACCGGCTTGTTCTCTGCCGAGGCGCAGTATATACAGACCCCTACTTCCTTGCAGGTTTCAGCCGAAGCCAATATCGATGAACTGACCTATGAGCGGCAGCATGTGGGAGACATCGGTATGGGAGCCACATGGCTGCCGGGCGATAAGGGCGCTACGCATTATCTGAATACATATTTCAGTTATGACAACCGGGAAGTGATGACTGCCGACGGCATACTGACACAGAAGAACGGAAAGGACACGCTGGAAGTGACTACCTCTTTTGAACACTTCCCGATGAAGATTGCCAATGCTTTTGTGCCCGACCAAATGATGTCCTTTACCGGCGACCTCGATGGCGGGATGTACATCTACGGGCCGTTGGAGAAACCCAGGATGCACGGAGATATCACGCTGGACAGCGTATCGGTATATGCCCGTCAGGCAGGGGCCCGCTACTGGTTTGACGACCGTCCCGTGCAGATTAAGGATAACCAACTGATATTTGATAAGTTTGCCATTTATACTACCAGCAAGAATCCGTTTACCATTAACGGCAAGGTGGACTTCCGCAATTTGGAACGTCCTACGGCGGACTTGAAGTTGCTGGCGGAGAACTATACGCTGCTGGATGCACCGCGCACCCGCGAAAGTCTTATCTACGGCAAGATATTTGTCGATTTGAACGCTACGGTACGAGGGCCTTTGGATGCCCTGACCATGCGCGGTAACATGAACCTGCTGGGCAATACGGATGTTACCTATGTACTGACGGACTCACCGTTGACGGTGGAAGACCGCCTTGAGGGTTTGGTAACCTTTACTTCTTTTGCCGATACGGCTTCGGTGGGCACTGATGAGGCTCCCGCCATGTCTTTGGGCGGTATGGATATGATTATGTCCGTACATATCGACAATGCCGTGCGCCTGCGCGCCGATTTAAGTCCCGACCGCAGTAAATTCATTGAATTGGAAGGCGGCGGAGATTTGAACATGCAGTATACTCCGCAAGGCGATATAAGCCTTACCGGACGTTATACGCTTTCGGGCGGAATTATGAAGTATTCGCTTCCTATCATTCCGTTGAAGGAATTCCAGATTAACAACGGCAGTTATGTGGACTGGCGAGGCGATCCGATGAACCCCGACGCTGAACCTGAAAGCGACGGAGCGTATGCGCGCTTCGGTAGCCGATGGTGATGACGGTGGTTCGCGTGTGGTGAATTTCGATGTGTCCATAGCTATAAAGAATCGTCTTGACGCTCCCGAACTTATTTTCGATATAACGGCGCCGGATGATGCCACCATTGAGAATGAGTTGCAGGCTATGGGAGCCGAGGAGCGCAGCAAACAGGCCATTGCCATGCTGGCGACCGGTGTTTATATGAACAGTGGTGTCAAAGGCGGCGGATTGTCTATGGGCAGTGCTTTGAACAGTGTTATCCAAAGTCAGATCAACTCATTGGCAGGCTCGGCTTTCCAAAGCATCAACGCAAGTTTCACTATGGGTATGGAAGACCGTACGTCAGCCGAAACGGGTGACAAGCAGACGGATTATAGCTTCCGCTATTCGCAGCGTCTTTTCAACGACCGTGTGCAGATTGTCATCGGTGGTAAGGTGACAACCGGCGCCAATGCCACGAATGATGCGGAATCGTTTATCGACAATATTTCGCTTGAGTATCGCCTTGATACGTCCGGTACGCGCTATGTCCGTGTGTTCTATGACAAGAACTACGAGAGTGTGCTCGACGGGGAAATAACGGAAACCGGAGTCGGCCTTGTGCTTCGTCGCAAAATGGACCGCCTGGGCGAACTTTTTATCTTCAGGAAAAAGAAGAAGCAAACTGTAGAATGATATGAAACGACTGATAGTATATATGGCGGGCATACTGTTGCTGGCAGGATGTTCCACAACCAAGCATTTGCCGGAAGGTGAAATTCTGTATACGGGACAAAAAAAGATGATTGTCGAGAACCGCAGTACCACTCCGGTAGGCGAGACTGCCATGGAAGAGGTTGAAGCGGGCGCTTGCCACTGCTCCGAACAATTCTTTGCTGGGTAGTTCCACTATTCGCATACCTTTTCCTATGGGGTTATGGATTTACAATGGCTTTGTGAAATATGAGAAAGGCTTTGGCAGGTGGATATTCAACCGCTTTGCGGCAAAGCCCGTACTGATGTCCACTGTCAATCCCGATATCCGGCAGAAGGCGGCCGCCAATTTATTGCGCGATTACGGCTACTTTAACGGAACGGTCAGCTATAAAACATTCATCGATCCGAAGGATTCTTTGAAAGCAAAGCTGCAATACACGGTGGATATGCGCAACCCTTATTTTATCGATACGGTCTATTATCACGGTTTCAGTGAGCGTACCTTGCGCATTATGAATATGAGCCGGCGCCGTTCGCTTATCAGTCCGGGAGAACAGTTCAACGTGACCGACCTCGACGGAGAACGTACCCGTATCAGTACTTTGTTGCGCAATGTAGGGTGCTATTATTTCCGTCCCGATTATCTGACTTATCAGGCGGATACGACCTTAGTGCCCGGCGGACATGTTGCCATGCGCATGGTTCCTGCTCCCGGCATGCCTTCCGTTGCCGAGAAACCGTTTTATGTAGGCAAGAAAGCTTTTTATCTGTATGGCAAGCAGGGACAGACCCCTAATGACAGTATCGACTACAAAGGCCTGCGCATCTATTATCACGACAAGCTGCGGGTACGTCCCAATATGATTTACAGATGGCTGAACTATCAGGCGTATCGTCAGAAACGTCAGGTGCAGGACAGTACGGGTATTTCCCGCAGACGCTCCATGCAGCGCCTTTACAGCCTTTATCGCCAGACCCGCGTGCAGGAGCGCTTGAACAATGTAGGCATCTTCCGTTATCTTGAGATGCAGTATACCCCGCGTGATACGACATTCGTGTGCGATACGCTGGATGTGAATATTCATGCGGCACTCGACAAGCCTTATGATGCCGAACTGGACTTCAACGTAAAGATGAAAAGCAATAACCAAACCGGACCGGGAGCTTCGTTCACCGTAACGAAGAACAATGTGTTTGGCGGCGGTGAGGCGTGGAATGTAAAGTTGGACGGTTCGTATGAGTGGCAGACGGGTAAAGACCGTTCTTCGCTGATGAACAGTTATGAAGTGGGGTTGTCTACCTCGCTTATGTTTCCGCGCGTGGTCTTCCCTCGCTTTGGCGACAAGGAGTATGACTTTCCGGCCACTACGACTTTCAAACTGTACATCGACCAGTTGAACCGTGCCAAGTATTATAAACTGCTGGCGTTTGGCGGAAACGCTACATACGATTTCCAGCCGAAGCGTACGAGCAAGCATAGTTTTACACCGTTCAAACTCACGTTCAACGTACTTCGCGACCCTACGGAAGCCTTCAAGGAGTTGCAGGCGGAGAATCCTGCACTCTACGTCAGCCTGCGCGACCAGTTTATTCCGGTCTTTGAGTATATGTACACCTACGACAACGCATCTTTGCCGGGTGTGCGCAATCCTATCTGGTGGCAGACGACAGTGAGCTCGGCTGGTAACCTTACTTCGTGCATTTATCGTATTTTCGGAAAGTCGTTCAAGGAGAAGGACAAAAAGCTGCTGGGTGTTCCTTTTGCACAGTTCCTGAAGGTAAACAGCGAATTCCGCTATCATTATAAGATAGACAAGAACCAGATGATTGCCTCGCGCATTGCCGGCGGTGTGATATGGTCGTACGGAAATGCGTTGGCGGCTCCTTATACCGAACAGTTCTATATCGGCGGCGCCAACAGTGTGCGTGCTTTTTCTGCACGTAGCATAGGTCCGGGCAGTTATGCTCCGGATAAGGAAAATAAGTATTCTTTCATCAATCATGTGGGTGATATACGTATGGAAGCTAATGTTGAATACCGCTTCCGCATTATCGGAGATTTGCATGGAGCTGTGTTCTTGGATGCCGGTAATGTGTGGCTGATGCGTAAGGATGAGTCCCGTCCAGGCGGCGAGTTCACTTTAAAGAACTTTGCCAGACAGATAGCTTTGGGTACGGGAGCCGGTCTGCGTTATGATATGGACTTTCTGGTTTTCCGTCTGGATTGTGGAGTGGGATTGCACGATCCGTATGATACCGGTAAGTCGGGATACTATAATATTCCCAAGTTCAAGGACAGTCTTGCCTTGCATTTCGCTATCGGTTATCCGTTCTAAGGCAAACTGTGGGTTTGGGGCTGACAATAATGAAGAATTGTGGCTAATAAGCAAACTAAAAGTAGAAGTATCTGCCATTGAGGCGGAGTTTTGTACGATTATGGAAAAGAATGGACTGAAATCTTCCTTTTTTCTGATAATAAATTTTACTACTTTTTGTGCCTGTCATCAACCATGATACACTAACCTTTTTAAATAATAACTAATATGAAACCAACTTTATTCTTATTGGCAGCCGGTATGGGTAGCCGTTATGGAGGCTTGAAGCAATTAGACGGACTGGGTCCTAATGGCGAAACTATTATGGATTATTCTATTTACGATGCTATCAAGGCCGGATTCGGTAAGCTCGTTTTTGTTATCCGTAAAGATTTTGAACAAGACTTCCGCGATAAAATCATATCCAAATACGAAGGTCATATCCCGTGCGAATTGGTGTTCCAGGAACTGGATGCACTTCCCGAAGGATTTACGTGTCCGGCCGACCGTACCAAACCTTGGGGAACCAACCATGCTGTAATGATGGGTGCCGATGTGATAAAGGAACCGTTTGCCGTTATCAATTGCGATGACTTCTACGGTCGTGATTCTTTCCAGGTAATGGGCAAGTTCCTGTCTGAGCTTCCCGAAGGCTCCAAGAATGTATATTCGATGGTAGGATTCCGCATCGGCAATACATTGAGTGAAAGCGGTACGGTGTCTCGCGGCCTTTGCAGCACTGATGCAAATAATCTGCTGACTTCTGTCGTTGAACGTACCAAAATTCAGCGTATGGACGGTGAAGTGAGATATATTGATGATAATGGTGAGTGGACTGCTACTCCCGATACAACTCCGGTCAGTATGAATTTCTGGGGCTTTACTCCCGATTACTTCGCTTACAGTCAGGAATTCTTCAAGACGTTCCTCAACGATTCGAAGAATATGGAGAACCTGAAGAGTGAATTCTTTATTCCTTTGATGGTGGATAAACTGATTAATGACGGTACTGCTACGGTTGAAGTGCTTGATACGAACAGTAAATGGTTCGGGGTGACTTATCCGGAAGACCGTCAGAGCGTGGTCGATAAGATTAAGGCATTGGTGGATGCGGGAGAATATCCGGCTAAGCTGTTCTAAAAGAACGCCAATCTATTCTAAAGGAGCGCCCAGGCGATTCCCTCTATAAAAATATCCCCTCTTTTTCTTTCTGTTTTCCAAATCGGTTGGACAGAAAGGGAAAGAGGGGATTTATTGAAATTTAAATGAATGCAGTTGTATGCTTTGAATGCATGATTGCGTGAGAATAAAAAATAATATCGTTACCTTTGCAGTCTTGAACGATTAATTCATTGACACTATGATATCTGTAGAAGGACTGAAGGTGGAATTTAATGCTACTCCTCTGTTTGAAGACGTTTCTTACGTTATTAATAAGAAAGACCGTATAGCTCTTGTCGGCAAGAATGGGGCGGGTAAGTCCACCATGCTCAAAATACTGGCAGGTATTCAGCAACCCACTTCCGGTGTTGTTGCCGTCCCCCGCGAATGTACTATCGGTTACTTGCCGCAGGTAATGGTTCTCAGCGATGAACGTACTGTGATGCAGGAGGCTGAACTTGCCTCGAGCATATTTTTGAGATGCAGGCGGGCATCGAACGCATGAATCGGCAACTTGCCGAACGTACCGATTATGACAGCGAGGATTATCAGAAGCTGATAGACCGCTTTACCCACGAGAACGAACGCTTTCTGATGATGGGCGGCACTAATTATCGTGCCGAGGTAGAGCGTACTCTTCAGGGGTTGGGCTTTTGCCGAGAAGACTTCGACCGCCCTACGAGTGAGTTCTCCGGCGGCTGGCGTATGCGTATCGAACTTGCCAAGTTGTTGTTGCGCCGTCCTGACGTATTGTTGCTCGATGAACCTACGAACCACCTCGACATAGAGAGCATCCAGTGGTTGGAGAACTTTCTCTCCACCCGTGCCAATGCAGTGGTACTTGTCAGCCACGACCGTGCTTTCCTGAATAATGTCACTACCCGTACTATTGAAATAACCTGCGGACGTATTTATGATTATAAAGTGAAATACGATGAGTTTGTGACGCTTCGCAAGGAACGACGTGAACAGCAGCTCCGCGCTTATGAAAACCAGCAAAAACAGATACAGGATACGGAAGAGTTCATCGAGCGCTTCCGCTACAAAGCTACCAAAGCCGTGCAGGTGCAGAGCCGTATCAAGCAACTGGAGAAGATAGAGCGACATTGAAGTGGACGAGGAAGACAACTCTGCGCTGCGGTTGAAGTTCGTTTGCAGCAGCCGTAGCGGTAACTATCCTGTTATTTGTGAAGATGTAGCCAAGGCGTATGGCAACCATGTCATATTCCACGATGTAAATCTCACCATAAACCGTGGTGAGAAGGTGGCTTTTGTAGGTAAGAACGGTGAGGGTAAGTCTACACTTGTAAAGTGTATCATGGACGAGATTACGGATTATACCGGAAAACTTACTTTGGGACACAACGTGCAGATTGGCTATTTTGCTCAGAATCAGGCGCAGTTGCTGGATGAAAATCTTACGGTATTCGATACCATCGACCGTGTGGCGGTAGGGGATATCCGGCTGAAGATACGTGATATATTGGGAGCATTCATGTTTGGTGGCGAGGCTTCGGACAAGAAGGTGAAAGTGCTTTCCGGCGGAGAGCGTACCCGTCTTGCCATGATTAAGCTGTTGCTGGAACCAGTGAATTTCCTGATTCTCGATGAACCTACGAATCATCTCGACATGCGCTCGAAGGATGTGTTGAAGGAAGCTATCCGCGATTTTGACGGTACGGTGATAATTGTCAGTCACGACCGTGACTTTTTGGACGGTCTTGCGACTAAGGTATATGAGTTCGGTGGCGGATTGGTGAAGGAGCACCTCGGAGGTATCTACGATTTCCTGCAGAAGAAGCAGATAGAGAGCCTGAATGATTTGCAGAAATCGCCTTCTTTGTCTTCCTCACCGTCTGCGGAAAAAACGGTTGCTGGCGGCAATGCCGGGGCAACGGTTGCACAGCCTTCCGCTGCAAAACTTTCTTATGAGGAACAGAAAGAACTCAATAAACGGCTTAAGAAACTGGAACGCCGTGTAGCGGATTGTGAAGCAGAGATAGAGCAGACGGAAGCGGCCATTTCCATTCTCGAGGCTAAAATGGCTACACCGGAGGGCGCTTCGGATATGACGCTCTACGAACAGCATCAGAAATTGAAAACCCAACTGGACAGTGTGATGGAAGAGTGGGATGCAGTTTCCTGCGAGCTGGAAGAGGCAAGAAAATAATAACATTTATTTTATATAAGTATGAGAGTATTTCATTTTTTACCCATTGCAGCATTCTGTCTGATGACAGGCGCTTGCAGCACCGGCAAGAAGCAGGCTGAGCTCACAGCCGGTATTCAGTTTGCCAACCTCGACACAACGGCCTTGCCCGGAACGGATTTCTACCAATACGCTTGCGGCGGTTGGATGAAGAACAATCCCATTCCTGCCGAGTATTCACAGTATGGTTCTTTTACCATCCTTGCGGAAAATAACCGTAAGCAGATTCAGGGACTCATCGAGGAGTTGGCTGCCACGCAGCACGAAGCCGGCAGCGTAGCTCAGAAAGTTGGTGATTTGTATAAAATCGTAATGGACAGCGTGAAGCTGAACAAAGACGGTGTGGCTCCCATTAAAGCAGAACTTGACCGTCTCGGTGCATTGAAGGACCGGAAAGAGGTTTATGCATTGCTGGGCGAGATGCAGAAGAAAGGAATTGTGGCTTACAATGTCTTGTACGTAGGCGCTGATGAAATGAACAGCAGCATGAATGCCGTACAGTCTTATCAGGCCGGCTTGAGCATGGGCGAGCGCGAATATTATTTGGAGAATGATGAGGCTACCGCCAAGATACGCAATGCTTTTCGTGCGCATGTACAGAAGATGTATCAATTGGCAGGGTTTGATGAGGCTGCTGCCAAGAAAGGCGTAGAAGTGGTGATGGATGTGGAAACACGTCTTGCCAAAGCTTTCCGTTCGCGTACGGAGTTGCGTAATCCGCATGCCAATTACAACAAGATGAGTTTGGAAGAACTGAAGAAGAATTATCCTACTTTTGATTGGGATGCTTATCTGTCAGCTTTTGGATTTTAAAAGATGTGCAAGAAGTTATCGTAGGTCAGCCCGCTTCTCTGAAGGCTGCTGCAGAATTCTGGATACTCTTCCTCTTGAGCAACAAGGTCTCTATTTGCAATGGAAA
>ENA-OQCY01000008-OQCY01000008.1-human-gut-metagenome-genome-assembly--contig:-NODE-8-length-18060-cov-1.439190_pt1 | contig 18060 bp, 18 predicted proteins | sample MGYA00242506_ERZ504596 | MGnify/ENA primary metagenome ERZ504596 (study PRJEB26092, sample SAMD00036322) | human gut metagenome | host: Homo sapiens | study: EMG produced TPA metagenomics assembly of the... | reverse complement strand
GCAGGCTGGTCTGTTTTTCTGCATTCTCCACTTTGGCAAGGATGTCAAACGAGGCTTTTTCTATGGAATCCACAAGTTGCCCGAATTTGGTATAGTAGCCTTTCAGGTCCGGATGGCTGGACATGCTTGTGCATGGCGGGATGAAGTTTCCGTCCACTTCACAGCGGTTTCCGTTCTTGCGCAGGCGTCCGATCAGCAGAAAGTGTCTTCCCAGCTCGCTTCCGTCGGTCTGTCCGCTCGGCAGCACGCTCAACGCATATTTGGGTAAGGCATTGGGCTGGCGTGGACTGATTTCCTTCTCGTTCGGAATACCCGAAGGAAGATGTTCGAAAGGGTCTGCCATCAGTATGACATCCCACCGTTTGTCCTTTTCTTCTTCCTCTTCTGTAGGGATATGGAAACTGGCGGTGAGTTCGTCATCCTCACCGGCATCATAATCTATCAGGTAACCTCCGGAAGTAAGGGCGTGGCAACGTTTCAGACGGACTTCCAAGGTGCCTGTAACGAGTTCCGTAATGCTGAAATCGCCGGAAACCGGTTCTCCTTTCTTGAATGGCAGGAGTCCGTAGGTATTGCGGTTCAGATGAAATGACTGGTATTCGCACAACCGGTCCGTAAAGTGGTCTTCCTGTTGGGTGAAATGCCCTTTGTTGACAGGCATTCCGTCCGCCCAGTTTACCAGCGGATATTTTTTCTTTTGGCTCTGTTTTCCTATCATAATGTTTCTATTTAATATTCGTTATACTTTATAAGTTCGTTTGCCACACGCTTGGCTATGATTACATCGTGTCTTTTCAGCTTGTTGCCGGCAAGTGTAACGTCGGGGTCTATATAGCGCCGTCTCTTGAAAAAGGACGGTTTGGTATAGAATACCCATTCGTAATAGGCTCCTCCTTCATTCTTATATACGATGGGCGAAGACGGTGATTTGAGGTTGCAGTCGTCAATCATGCGCTGGAACCACTGCCCGAAGATGATATCCTCGGATGCCTTGCCGGTTATGCGTTCCGATGCGGGGTCATCCACCCTGCGGAATATGTCCACATCCATTACGATGCTCCGTTCACGGTTGATGTACAAGGTATCCGAGTCATATTCCTCCGAATATTTCCATACTTTATAAATTTCAATGGGTATGTCGAAATAGCTGTTCACCGTTTGGGAATACAGGAGTGGAAATGCAAAGGGCAGCAGGCAGGTGGAGGCCCAGATGCCGTACTGGAGTTCGTTGCAGAGGTTGAACACTACGGAAAAGAGTCCGGCTCCCAGAAGCATGACCGTAACCGTCAGCAGGCATTGGATGCCGAAAGAAGGCATTTCCTTGCTTGATGCGAACACTTTGCGAAGGACGAGCCGGTTGTAATATCCGGCAGTCCAGTACAGGATGACCAGCAGGATGTAGGCATAAGGCATGAAGTTATAGTCCATGAATCCGGACAGGCCGGGCAGGGCAAGGATTATGCCGCACAGCAGCAGATACGCAATCAGTTTTTTGTTGTTGAGCAGCTTGTTCTTGCGTGCGATAAAATAGGCCGCGATTCCGAAAATCACGGTCAGCAGTGGCATCAGCAGGTACGATGAAATGAGATGTTGGGTAACTGGGTTCATAAGTATGGTATTTATGCTTTATTGTATTCTATGAATATCCGGTAATTGAATGTGTCCGGCGAACAGGCCGAGAGTTTGGTACGCAGGTTGTCTTTTATCTGTTTTTCCTGCGAAGGCTCATCCAGTTTCGTTCCAAGAATCAGATGGACTTCTTTGGTTCGGATCAGTCCTTCGTGCGGCATCGGGCTGATTTCCACCCCGTTCCGGATTTCTGTTCGCACCAGCAGTTCGCCGAGTTCTTTTTTGCAGAAGCTGGCTATGTCGTTCTGTGTCAGGACACGGCCGTGCGAAATGAAGGCGTATTTGTAGATGTCAATCCGTTCTCTGTTTTGGGGGGCTTGTTTCCCACCGTAGGTGGTACTGACCAGAGCCAGTGTCTTCGGGTCCAGGTAAGTGGTGGCATTGGGGGACAGGTTTACGCCTGCCTGTATCCGGTTTCCTACCTCACAGTTGGTTGTCCAGTATTTGACGGTAATCTGCCCCTTGCCGGACAGTTCGTCAATCATAAGATAATAAGGTGTTTCCCTGAACTCGTTCATGTTGTCCGCTGTCTGTTTCATTTGCGCCATCAGTTGCTCCATCTGGATGGTAAGTGCCTGTAGCTTGATGCTTGATACGGCATTGAAGGCATGGGTCTCGTCATCCAGCAGGTCGGACAGATAGCCGAGCAGCTCCTTGGCGGAACGGGAGTCGAAACGCTCGCATCCTCCTTTGCGGATGGAGTAGGTTCCATAGCTTTCCGTGGAATCCTTTGCGGGATAGAGGAGTTCATGGTAGTTCTTTCCGTCAGAGTCCTTCACGCTGTGTACGGACAGAAGGGATTCGTAGCTGCCCGTGCGCAAGGGTATCACCCTGAAAGTTTCCTCAAGGGTGGTCGTCTGTTCGTGAAGCGTCTTGTTCTCTACAGGCACGATGTTGATGCCGGCATGAAGTTCTTCAAGGACTTCCGCTGTGAAATGGGCGGGGAACTGTATTTTCACCCATACCAGCTTGTCCTGCATCTTCTCCAGAACGGCCTCTTTGAAACAGGACCGCAGGGTGTCCGGAAGGTTTTTCCTGCAGGAACCGTCGAGTGGAAAGGACTGCGATACCTTCAGAAAATGTTTGCTGTAAATATCCATGACTTCCTTGTCTATGACGGACATCACGTCATAGTCTTGGAAAAAGGCACGGGTTGGTTCTTTCTGTATGGTTGTCTTTTCATGGATTCCCCCTTCCATCACGACTGTTTTCCCTTCTACGGACCATTCCGTACAGGGGAGCAGGAGCAGATATTCATAGCTTTCCGTAAGGTTGGGAAAATCCAGATAGAAGGAAAAGTCTTCAAGGTCGGAAATGGATTCATCCACCGCCATCCTAACCAGACGGTACGCGGAGGCATCCTTGTTTCTGCACGGGCAATCATGGTCTTCTCCAAGGTAGGGGCTATCCGGTAGAGAAGGTCGTCGCAGACCATATATTTCACGTCGGCTTTGTGCAGCAGGGTATCGCAGGCGGGATAAAACGATACACTTCCGGTCGATAGCTTCCGGGTAAGCGAGTCGCTCTCGTAATACATGCCCGATTCCCGGGTTATCAGGTAACACGGTTCTATGGGATAGGCGTGTACGATGCCGTGTGCGGGAAAGGGTGAGGTAAGGATGTCCGGAGTAAGGATTCGGGCGGTCTTTTCCAGCAGCCTTGTCTCGATGGCGGTAAAATCCTCTCCCAGCATATATATCTCGTTGGACAATGCTTCCAGCAGGAGCTTGACAACCGGGTCGAAGTTTTCCGCCTTTTTTATTCCCCAGAAAGCCGCAGCGTATTTCAGCATACGGTTTCTGATTTGCTCTTTATTGTATTTTTCTGTACTCATAATCCTTTCATCGGGTTGAAATCGGTCCTAAATAGATTACATAATAGAAACACCGTTTTTCTCCGGTATGTACCAGGGTTCCATATACATATACTTGTACACGTTTCTTTACGGCGGGAGCGTCAAATACATTGTCCTGTCGGGTGGTGTCATCAATGATGACACGTACATTTACACCCGTAAGCCGCTTCTCGTGCCGAGTAATTGCCTTGGTTATATATTCCGAGAATTGTCCTTCCCAACGGGTGTGTGAAACAATGCTTTCAAAGTCGAGAAAAAAAGATCTCACAGCCGAACTCCTTGTCAAAGGCATGTTCGCCGGGAGCCGTACTGATCAGCAGTTCGATAAACTGATCGATGGACTCGATTTCCGAGCAGGATGCAAGACGGCTGTTTTCCACATCCTCGCTGAGCAAGGCTTCAAAATCCAGGGGCAATTTGCAAAACTTTGTTTCCATACTTGTCAGTGCCATTCGTTTTCAAATTCTTCGTCTATGAACTTCAGTGTTCTTGCGGCAAACAGAAGGACGATGCTGCTGGAATTGGATATACGGTCAACCTTGCGTTGCAGACGGATGCAGTTCCCATCCACAAAGCGCAAGGCAAATGCCGCTTGTTGGTCGGGTTGCTCCTTCTGGTAGATCCGTATTTCGCCGTCTTCATGGGAGTGGCTGTATGCGGCCCATCTCAACAGCTCGTCACCCGGCATACCGATAAGGGTACAGGTAATGAATCCGCCGTATGCCTCACCTTCAGGCAATCCGTCACGGTCTGTATTCCGCTTGAATTGCAGGTCGAATTCTTCAATGCTGTATGTCTCATGGCAGACGGACAGCCGCATCACGTAGCGGTCATCCGGCATTGAGGATTTTTTGTTTTTGAACAATGAAGTGAACCAGTTCATGATTATAAGTTTAAGTGACACGAATCGCCGGTCTCCATTTCCCGGAAGTGGATGAATAGTGATATACGGCTCTCTTTGGTTGTTGAATGTACGTTGAACTCAAGGCATTTTGCTCCCTTGAAACGGATGATCTCTTTGGGAGTACCGGGCAGGCCGGAAGTGTTCATCACCTCTCCGTCCTTCAGGATTCTTGAATTGAACATCCATTCCAAGAGTTCCTCTGTAGGAAATCCGGCAATGCTTACCCGTATTTTACCGCCGTAGGTCTTTCCGGTTACCTTTCCGTTAGAAGTGGTTTCTTTCCGGAAGTCATACTCGTAGCCTAGCAGGTCGTATGCCTGCACTTCCTCATGCTCCGAGGGTTCGGCGGTCCAGAACTTGATATACGATTGTGCACTCATATCCTTATGTTTTTTTATTCTTCTTCACTCATCAGATTGGTTTGCAGCATGGTTGTCAGAGTCCGTTCCTCGTTCATGCGTGATTCAACGAACAGTACGGTGTCCTGACTGTCCAAATGCTTGCGCACGTAGGTTCGCAGGTAGGCTTTGAATGCCTGTACCTTTGTCCGATATTCCTCTAAAGGGAGGGCGAATATACCTTGTTCTCCCACACGTTCTAATCCATATTTCTCCAGTTCTTCTTCAAAAGACTTTTCTAATTGACCATTAGCTATGATATAAATCACTAATACTTTATATTGTCTCATAATAATCTATTTAAATATTAACGATATATTGAATAAGGTTTAGAAAATTGATATTCAGAGTCTTTAAATTCTCGTCTTATATGAAATTTAATCTTATTAGCAACTAATCATAATCCAAACCAATATACACTGCATTGTCAAAGAGAATAAAAATATTCCATAATATAGTGTATATTTTTTATCCGTATTAAACTTCACAAAAAAAACTCGTACTTATTTTTTTAAACTAAAAACAAAATAAGTTCGTAATATATATAACCGCACATATAATCACAAAAAAATATACTTAATACCAACATGTTATTGAAAGCCATTTGAATGACATTGACCCTAGTAATTTTATAAATAAGCCAAAATATAAAACTTAAAAAACAAAGTGTATGGGCACAAATATAAGAAGTTGAAAATATAATAATCCCAGAATCTATACCTCGTTCATCCACTTCTCGTTTATTCAAAAAAGACACAATATTGTTAATATATTCATTAAGTCGTAATCTAACTTTTTTGTTTTGCAACCAATATATTGGATTTAGCAATCTATTAAAAAGATAGAACAACAATGTATATGTACAATAAAACATTATATTCCAATATAAATTAAGCAATGTTTTCATTTTAATATCAAAGAATTTGAAATATCGATAATAATATCTTCTCCCAACTCACCACCCAAATACCCTCCAATAGCACTTCCGATAAACCCTCCAATAGCAGCGCCGGCACCGATTCCAATACCAGCAGTAAATAGCCCAGCAACAGTAGCTCCTAAAAAACGTTCCTATTTTTGTACCTAAATATAAACCAGCAGCCCCTCCAGCCATGCCACCACCAATTTTTAAAATAGTATTTTGGGTATTATCTCCAAATCCTTTATCTTTAGCCAAAGCGTACCCTATTTCAAGAGCATTTAATCCATATTCAATAGGTTTTATTGCATTTCCTATTTTCTCCCCGATACGAAAAAGTGAATAAGTCTTAACATATTGATTACCATAAAAGATATATCCTGATTGTTTTTCAAAATAAAAGTCTCAAATTTTTATTTGAAATTCTAGTTTTTCCTGTTTTAGTCAAACCTTCTGCAAAATTGCCAACATATCCACACACTTCCTTTGAGTAATCTATAAAACTATCAATCAAAGTATTAGTATCCTTAGTTCCTAAAAGTTTCAATAACTCTATTGACCAACGATCAATATAATAGTGATTATATTCATAATTATATGTTTCATTTATATCCTTACTTTTCACTTCAATTTTAATATTGAAATAAGTATCGGATTCATCAGTAGATATGATAATTTCAGAATCTTTTTTAGGTATCATCAATGGGCCTTCTGGAATATTTAAGACATACATATCTCCTTTTTCTGAAACTAATTTATTTCGAATGTCATCAGGTGTCAAATGAAGGCTCTTGATAATTGCCAACAAAGAAGTGTCTATTTGTTGAACTTTTATTGGATTGTATATATATGATGAATTTTCTAATATAGCCATCTCCGATGGGATGTTTTCAACATATGCATACCCACACCCAATGACAAATCCTTCATAAGGATATCCTTGGATACAGCTGACCCTAAAGTCATCTAACTCCATATATGTTGTTCTATAATTTCCCATATTACACCCATCTATTGTCGAAATCAACACCTTGAACAGTTAATGTTTCTGGAGAAATCGTTAATGTTGTAGATAACCCCTGTCCGAAACTGATACTTCTGTGTAGCCTTATGCAATACGCGTTCATAAACGCCACCTCAAATATCACTCCGGACGTTCCGGTCTTGAACAGAACTGCCCCGTTTTTTTTCACCCACGGTTTCACAGCCCATCCGTAGATGTTGCTTTTCACCGTCTGCGAAAGGGTTATCATGATTCGTCCTCCACGCACTTCGCCTTCCGGTTGGTTCTTTAGGTTATCTACTGGCTGGTGAAAACCTATCTTGAACTGTTCCACTGCATATTCGTCGCCGTCAACGCTGAATATGACATTCACGTTGCTGTCCACTTGCGGAAAATTAAAAAGTCCCATAACGCTGCTGTTTTTAAAACACCCACTGATTTTCAAACTCTTCTGTACCGAATGCCAGTTTCTGTGCCTGTACGGTCAGTTTGGTCGCAATATAGCTTTTGCCCTGCCGGATATAGCTGATTTCCATATCCACACAAGTCGCTTTCTCAAAGAGTATCTTTTCGAGCGTGGAGCCTTGGTTGTCATGAACTACGATGGCTCCGCTCTGGTATTTACGGGCATCCAGCATCCACTGGATCATGTCACGGTTGGGAAGATGAGGGTAGGTTACATAAAACGTGCCGCCTTTTACCTCGGTCTGTACCTGTCCTTTGATATCTATCCCTTGGGCAAATCCGAATTCGCAGCCGATGAGCTGGTAGCTGTCCTTGTACATGTCGGTCAGTGAGGAGGCAGCCAGGTTGCCTATCTTTAAGAATACGGTATATCCAAACATACGATACTTGATTATTGGTGAATATTCCAGGTTAATTCATTCTGTTCGTCCAGATCTACCTCCAGACTTTTTCCTTTGCCCAGCTCCTCGTTGATGATAAGCCGTGAAATCGGTCTGCGCAGATAGTTACGGATTACACCGGCCACTTGGCGGGCACCGTATTTGGGTGTGAATCCTTTGTGTGCAAGCATCTTACGGGCATCATCGGTGATGGTTATGCCGATACCCTGCTTGTCCAGAAGTTTTCTGACTCCGTTGAACTGTATGTCGAATATTTTCAGGAGTATGTCTTCGCGGATGGGGGAGAACGGAACGATTTCAGACAGGCGTGCCAGAAACTCCGGACGGAAATGCTGCCCCATCACCTCCATGATCTGGGTGGTGGACGGAACATTGCCGGACTCAAGTTGCTTGGTCAGCCACTCGCTTCCTACATTGGATGTGAACAGCACGATGGAGTTGGAGAAATCTCCTTCCTTGCCCAGACGGTCATGCAGTTTTCCCTCGTCCATGATTTGCAGGAAAATGTCATATACGGATGGATGCGCTTTCTCTATTTCATCAAAGAGGACAACGGCGTATGGCTGTTGCCGTATTTTATTGACCAGCATGCCGCCTTCCTCATATCCCACATATCCCGGAGGCGCTCCGTACAGTAGGGCGGCGGAGTGTTCTTCCTTAAACTCGGACATGTCGAATCGAATCATGGATTTCTCGTCATTGAACAGTGCCTCCGCTAGTGCTTTGGCAAGTTCGGTCTTGCCGGTACCGGTGGGTCCCAGCAGGAAGAAGGAGCCGATGGGCTGTCCCGGCTTGTTCATGCCGCTACGGGATTCCAGGATGGCATCCGTCAATGTCTTCAGGGCCTGGTCCTGTCCGACGACGCGTCGCCTCAGATAGTCTTCCATATTGAGTAGCCGTTCCTTTTCTTGCGACTGTATCTTGCCGATAGGGATGCCTGTCTTGCTGGCGACAACGGCGGCTACCTCATAGATACCCACCTCCTCTATTTTCTTCTCTGCAAATTGGAGGAGGACGTTCAATGCGTTTCTCAGATAGCCGGTCAGTTCTTCATACTCCTGCAATTCATGGATGTCCGCTTCATCGGGTATGACTCCTAAAAGGATGGGGCTTAATTTGTTGTGCATTACGAAAAGCAGCGTTTTCAGTTCTTCGGTCTTTTCCTGAAGGTCCTTTTCGTCCTTTTCTATTTCATCCAGCCCGGACAGCAGGGTCTCCACATTCTTCTTTCCTGTTTCATTGACCATCTTGATGGCGGAGAGCGTCATGTCCAGCAGACCGATGGCGGAATCAGGCAGACGGCGGTCTTTGATATACCGTTTGGCAAGACGGACACATTCGGCTACGGCTTCGTTGCTGATTCTTACATGATGGTAGTCCACGTATTGTTTCTGCACGGAGTGTAGCATCTGGATAGCGGACTTTATGTCCGGTTCGCTTACCTGTATGACCTCGAAACGGCGGCTGAAAGCATGGTCCGGCTCGATGATTTTGCGGTATTCGTCAATGGTGGTGGCGCCGATGACGGTCAGATCGCCGTGCGACAGTTCGGATTTCAATACATTTCCCGCACCGGTATTTCCTTGTCGGTTGTCCAGCAATACATGGATTTCGTCAATAAACAGGATTGCATTGTCGATATTCCGCAATTCTTTCAGGATATTTTTCAGGCGGTCCTCGATTTCCCCCTTGTAGGTGGCTCCCGCAATCAGGGAGGCGTTGTCCAGTTCAAATACACGGGTTTCTTCCAGAAACGAGGGCACTTTATGGCTGACTATCTCCCAGGCAAGTCCGTAAACCAGTGCTGTCTTTCCTACTCCGGCATCACCGACAATCAGGACATTGGACTTGCTCCGGCTTCCCAGTATCTCCATGACCATACGGTTTTCACGGTCGCGGTTGATGACCGGATGCAGCTTGTTGGCCGCATCTTCGGTTAGATCCACACAGTATTTGCCCAAGAAGGAGGATGAGGCGGAAGTCGGGGCATAGGGCTTCTCCGTAGTGGCGGAAGGACATGCCGGCTGCCCGTTACCTATATATATGGAATGGATATCCTTTTCCAGAATGGGGAAAGACCTGAGCTGGTCGCTGGAAAAAGCGACACCGGGTTTTGCCAGTGCCAATAGCACACAGATGGGATTGATGTCGAACAGCCCGAACTGGATTCGTGCATCGTCTGCGGCACGGAAAACGGCGTCAATCCGTTCCGAAGGCTTGATTTCGGACAACTGGGTGGATTTCGGGCATTGTTCGATATACACGTCCGCCCATTCCTCCAAATAGCCTAAATCCTTGCCTATACTTATTATAAAATCTCTTAACCCTACATCTTTATGAAGTAGAGCCTTCAACAAATGCGAGGGTGTATAACACTCGTTCGCATTTTCACGAGCCACTGCAAGTGCTATGTTAAGCGCAATTTTTACAGAATCATCAAGATTGATGAAACCAACTCCTGTTTCCATAATCGTAAGATTTAAAAATTGCGCAGGAGAACATTGCAAATATAAGGCAAAAAAAATAATTCGGCTATTGTTGGCAGTGTTTTTTTTATGCTTATGGGCATATTTTCGGCAAAAACAAGAAAAAATCATCAAAAGTTCTTTGTAGTTTTCAGAAAATGCCATATATTGGGCGCAGAAATTGAAGGACAAAGATAGGACTGTAGCAGGCCTCCTTTGACCGGATATTTCAAAATCAACTTATTTTTTTAATTTAAAACTTTGAGAATATGCATTTAAAGCGTCATTTAAGTTTTCGGACTCAAGAGAGTTTGATGTACTGACCTGGAGAGTTAAGTTCAATCGTGATGTGGACCCCAAAGGCCGTCCGGCATCTGACATTTATGGTGGCACAATCTATGTGGAAATCGAATCAACTCCCGATACCATTGTGCTGGATAAGATGTTCAAGCAGTACCAGCCCGTAAACGGAAACATCGTCTTCAAGAAAGCGGATGAAGATGCCAAAATGAAGGAATTGGTGTTCGAAAATGGTTATGTGGTGGATTACGAAGAGGCACTGAATGTGGCTAACCCTTATCCGATGACAATCAAGTTCGCCATTTCTGCACAGACCGTGAAGATGGACGAGGCTACATTTGTACAGGATTGGCCGGAAAACAACTAATGGTTGTTTCCTAATCAAAGTTTTAAGGTGCCGGAATATACCAATTCCGGTTATTTCGGCACCAAAAACATACCGACCAGTCGGATTATTTATTTAAAATCATAGTTTAAGATAGTATGGGAGCAAGTTTTCTGAATTTGGTGACTACTAAAGTAACCGTGAAAGGAGAAGAACAGAAATTCGTTTCACTGCATCTCCGTCAGGGTTTCAACCGGCATCACACCTTTACTGTGGTGGTGAATTATCTGTCGCCTAACAATACGTTCCAACAGACCCCGGAAAAATTCATCGGCTACATCGGGGAAACTGCCAGCATTTCATTTGTCCATAGGCAGACGGGTGAAAGTTATGACTTCGAGGGAATCATCACTCAAGTGGAAATGGTTGGAAGCATGGGCGAGACAGGCGGAGTGGCCATTCACGGAACAAGCCCTACGATACTGTATGAGAACAACAGGACACTCGACTCTTGGATGGATCAGTCCCTCTCTACCATAATAAAGGAGGCGACGCAGGAGTATGGAAAGGTCAATCTGGTTTCCAATCCCAAGTATGCGGCGCCCATACCCTACATGGCGCAGTATAACGAGAGTGTCTTTGACTTTATGAATCGCCTTTCGGCTCTTTATGGGGAGTGGTTCTATTATGACGGAACGAAAGTGTATTTCGGCAAGCCTGACAGGGACAATACGGAGAAGATTGTTTATGACATGGATTTGGAGGAAGTACGTCTGGTTGCCAATCTGGTACCGGGTAAATCCGCAAGATACGATTATGTAGCGCAGGAGAACAAACAGCATAATGCGGATACGCCTGCCAAACCGGATGGCATGAACGACCTTCAGTCTATTGCACACAGCTGCTCTGAGAAGGCATATACCGCAAAAACAACCTCGGCTGCCGACCCCCATGTAACGGACAAGGCGGAACTGGACGAACAGATGAGGATTGTAAAGAATGCGTCTGGTGCCAATCTTCTGAACATCAAAGGCATAGGAAAGACTTGCCGGATAAGGATTGGTGAAATCATCGATGTTTCTTTCCCCGACAGGATGAAACTGCCTCCTTTAGGCAAGTTCCGTATTGTCGGGATTGAGCATGAGGTATGCCGTGACGGACATTACTCCAATAGTTTTGTCGGTGTGCCGGACAGTACGGTACATATTCCTGTTCCCGATGCGAAGCGGCCGTTGGCGTTGCCGGAACTGGCTACGGTGAAGGAAAACAACGACGACAAGGGACAGGGACGTGTGAAAGTGGCTTTCGACTGGCAGAAAAACGGCAAGACAACCAATTGGATCAGGGTGCAGACTCCTAATGCGGGAGTAAGTGGTGCGGTTCCCAAAAATCGCGGATGGGTATTTGTTCCGGAAGTCGGCGATCAGGTTATGGTAAGCTACGAGCATGGCAACCCGGACCGCCCCTATGTTACGGGGTCGGTGTTCCATTCCGGTTCAGGTAAAGGAGGGGACAAGGACAACAAGGTCAAGAGCATTATCACACGCAGCGGCAATGCCATCGTTTTCGATGATGAGACGGGAAGCATCGTTATTACCGACCAGACGGGAAAACAGCTGATCATGTTGGATGGCACGGATGCCATTACCGTCATGGCGAAAAAGAGCATTACCCTTACCAACGAGGCGGAATCGGTCATCGTAATGGATGATAAGTCGATAGGCTTGCAGGCCGATACCATTGCTCTCGAAGGCAGGAAAAGTGTAACATTGCTGTCCGGCAACGAATGTATGGTACTCAGCAGCGAAAAGAGTATAATTAGCAGCAGCGGTACCAATATCAAACAGGAAGCGACAAAGGATTACGATGTTGCTGCAAAGAACGGAACGGTCAACGGTGTAAATCTGATGATAGAGGGAAAGGGAAACGTAACGGTTTCGGGAGGAATAGTAAAGTTTAACTCATAATTCGGTTGGCCATGGGAGCATCTGCATCTGTGATACAGGAATATTACAAAGCGGTCGATTACTGGGCGGACATAGTCGGCAACAAGGACTGGAAACTGTCTGTATGGATTGTCGGGCAGAACGATGTGGACTTGGTAGACAGGTTTCTGGAAATAGAACGTTCTCCGGTAGGGCAGTTCGATGACATATTCTTTCGTTTTGATACGCCGTACAGGGGGGATGACGAGGAATACACCGAACAGCTCTGGCAGGAATATGCCGGTTGGTTTTCAGAAAAGGTTGAGGAGAAGTATGATATTCTCAGGGCTCTGAGGCACGACGGGTTGCTGAAGGAAGAATACATTCCTGATGTGTCGGTTGAGCATACGGCGGGCAACTTGTGGAGAGAGATGTTGCGTTTCAAGGCATGTATCTCCCGGTTGGATGATGCCTTTTTCTGTCTGTACTTTCCTCCGGAACAGGAAAGGGGGTATTCCCGGACAGGATGGTTCGGCAATGTGCTGAAAGAAGGTGTCCCGCAGGGAATCCGGATGACAACCATTGACTTGAAAAAGAACAGGAGTATCCGATTGGGTGAGTCTCGGGAAGTGGTTTGCATACGCCCGCGGTTCGATATGGCGGCGGCTTTGCATAACCGGATGGCACGGTCGGATAGCGGTAACGACCTGATTGCACCTGAAAATCGGTTCAAGCAGCAGGTTACGGTTGTCATGGATTCTACACAAAAGCAGGATTGGAAATTATTGGACAGGGAAATCCGAAAACTGTTGGATATTGCACAGGAAATAAAGGATACGAATATCCGGATTTCCGCTCTGCTTATCGCATCCGAGGCATGTTATGCTATCAGGGAATATAAGCATAGCATGAAATACAGCGACGAAACCGTCCGGGAGGCGGAAAAGGCGATGCAGGGCGGTGAAACGGCAGGATATAGTTATTGGAAAATGGCTGTTTCCATGAAAGCGGCCATTCTGACAGCCGGGAAAAAACGGGAGGAAGCGGTTGCCTTGTATGACATGATGGCTAAAAAAGCCGTCATGCAAAAGGACCCTTATTATGTCATGGAAGGCTATCGCATGTGTGGTTTCCTGCGCTATGAGGATGGAAAGATGGAACAGGCTTTCGAATATTTTTTGCTTGCCCTGGCAGGCGGCAGCTACCTTTCTGCCGAAATCAGGCGGAGTTCCACGTTCGTTTATGCGGCGTATCTGGCTCTTCATACGGGAAGGTTGGTTCGTGCTCCGATTGATGTCGGGATATTGGAACGGCAGCTTTGCGAATGGATTGGGGAGGATTGGAAGGAACTGGTGGACAATCCGGATATGCAGCAGGCGAAGGCCAGAAGAAGGGGAAGTTTTTTTCAGTTGAGCGAGATTTAATTAATATATATTTTAAATTTAAAATTGAATAAGTATGGATCTTGGTAATTATGGAATCGGCGGAAACGAAGTGAAGATTGACGCTTCCGAAGGTATTGCGGAAATTCCACAAAATCGAACCTTATTGGTGGAACAGCTGACGAAGGATGAGGCGGTGGCTCCCGAAGTGGTTGCAGGTCTGACCAACATTGACGAAGTCTTTGCACATTTCCGGCCGGAAATAGATATCGAGTTCGCGGATGCGGACGGTGCTCCCGTAGAGGAAAATTTCCGTTTCCACAATGTCGGTGATTTTTCTGTCAAGAAAATGACGGAGCAGAGTTCATTCTTGTCCGGCCTGAATGCGGAAAAGCAGTTTGCGGACAGGATGGAGAAGTCGTTGCGTTCCAACAAGGTGCTGCAACGGGTGCTGGAAAATCCGGAGACACGTGGAGCGTTTGTCAATGCGATTTCTGCCATTTTGGACGATTTGAAGAACAATGAGAAGTCTAACTCCACTAATGAATGATAGTTATGAGCGAACAGAATACACAAAGAGAAGCAGCCGTACAGCAGCAACAGGCTGTGGCGCAGTCCAGAAATCTGAACGCTGAATTGCAGATTCTGGCTAAGTTTGGCGGTTTCAATGTCTTGGAATCTTCCGTGGACGGCATACAGAACATGAATCCGGAGCGTAAGGCACGGCGGAACATATTCCTTTCCGACCCTGAACGGGCGGCTGAGCGCAAGGAGCTGGAAAAACGGCTTGAGATGTGGGTCGATATGTTGAAAGGCAACAAATCCATCAGCGAGATGGTGGAGCTGTGCCAGAAGAAGTCTGCGGCGGTGTCCGGTCTGCTATCCCAGAACCAGCTGAAAGCGGTGGAAGAGGTCAGGCAGTTGGAGAAGTCCTACCGCACGGTCATGCTCTTCTACAAGAATACGGATTCCGACAAGATCAAGAATATCTCCATTGTGAACGCTTCGATGAGCCAGCTTACCGATTTGGACAACTCCTTCTTTATCGATGCCATTGCAAACGAGCTTCGTGCGAATTATGACCGTTTGGACTTGCGTACCAACTATTCCCTGCTGGTTATCCCGGGATATTTGGGTTCCAACAAGGTTGTTGAAAAATGGGCAAAGATTGCGCATGACAACAAGGTGATGATTTACACGGATTTCGCTGATCTGGAAAAACCGGATGATGTCATTGAAATGTTCTTTGATTCCAATCTTTCGGGAGGCGATGTGTACAAGTCCAACGTATGTATGACCTGCAACTATCTGGTAGGACGGGGACGCTATGCAGAACTGGGCGAAACCGAAGACTTGCTGATTCCTCCTTCTGCGGCATTGGCCGGCAGTGTGTACAAGACGGTAATGGCACAGGTTACCGCCGGTAAGAAGTATGGTTCCATGAGCGAGGTGGACGGGGTGGCCTTCAACCTGAAAAAAAGCGAGATTTCCGAAATCGAGAAGATTGGCCTGATTCCGATGGTGAAGGAATACGGCAAGGTGATGGCTTTCTCTGCCAAGACATTGTTCAATGGGGACAACTTGGGATTGCAGACCTATTCCGTAGTCCGTGTGTTCGATTGGGTAACGAAAGTGCTGATGGATTTCCTCAACCGCCGTGCCTTTGAGAACTGGAACAGCAAGGCGGAAAGGGATTTGCGTGGTCAGATCAGCAAGTTTTTGGATAGCATACAGGGTCCCGGACGCTTGATTGAGAAATTCAAGATTCTTCGTTTCGAGCGCGATCCGAAGCAGAAAGACCGTATTTTCCTCGACATTCACCTGACTCCTTATTTCCCGGCAAAGAGTTTTGTCATCAAGTTGGAAGGTACAAAAGGGGATGACGAGAACGACTGGAACAGCGACTATGCACAGGATGCATAGGTAAGTCCTTGCAGGGACAGCCGGAGTGTGCCGGTTGGAACACCCGGTTGTCTCTTTTTCACATTCTAAAAAATTCTCACCATGTCAGATGTGTTCAAGAATATAGCTGACGCCGCCGGTAGCAGCAGCGTCAGACGGGGTTTTGCCGACCTTTTTTCAGCCTCCAAGGCGGCTTTGGACGAGATTCAGGCGGGTCTGGGCGGAATCCTTCCTTCCATGCCGGGTATGCCTGTCGCCAAGTTCGGCGACCTGTCCATCGGGATAGACATGCATCCTACCGTTACCCCTCCCTCTCCCATCATGCCTGTGCCTCATGTAGGCAAGGTGTACGACCTCATGGCAGACCTCATGGCCGGCATGGCGGCTGCCATGCCGTCTGCGGCTGATGGAGTGGCCGGAGTGGCGTGCAACATCCTCAAGAGCATGGCTCCGTCGGTCAAGGTTCATAACCAGTGGATTGCGCAGGCAGGTATCGGCATCGTGCATCTGCCGGCATTTGTATTGCATCCGGCTCCGTTGGTCAGCGGTATGTCCGAGTCGGAGATGTGGATGGGCAGTTCCACTGTCCTGGCGGACGGTGCGCCCTGTTCCTCCCTCACACATCCGGCACTCTCATGCAACATTGTGGGAATACCGACGATTCCCCGCAAGGGGAAGCCCAGGAAGGTGAGCAAGGCCCTGCTTGCCCCCACTTCCATGCTCTCCACCATCACATCCGTAGGAAATCCCGTGATTGTGGGAGGATCGCCTACCATTGATGTGTTTGCGCTGGCGATGAAACTGGGGCTGAAAGGATTGTCAAAGTTCGGAAAAAAAATATCCCATCTGCTGCATGGATTGATAGACAAGGCGGGATTGAATCCCCGGCTTGCCAGGATTCTCAAGAAAACAGCTTGCATCATATTCGGTGAGCCGGTGGACGCTGCTACGGGCAGGGTCTATCACACCAATGTGGACTTCGAGCTTCCGGGTCCGATTCCCGTCGTATGGGAACGTACCTATTACAGTGATGCCGCCGTGGACGGTCCGTTGGGATACAATTGGCACCACAGCTACAATCTGGGAATACGGCAGCTGGAGGAAGGGGCGTTCGCATTCCGTCATGCTGACGGACGGGAGTCCTTCCTGCCTGCGCTGAAACTTGGAGAATCCCATTTTGACCGCAGGGAACAGCTGGCATGGACACTCGATGACCGGGGTTACATGCTTACGGACATCCGGGGGTTGCAATACCGTTTTGACGGTCCTGAAAACCGCTCCGGTTACCGCATGGTATCGGGCATTTCCACGAAGGACGGATTCCGGATCCGCTTCGAATACGCTTCGGGGGGAAGGCTGGCAGGAATCATATCCTCACGGGGAGAATTCCTGAAGGTGGAAACCGACGAGTCGGGACGGGTACTCTGCGTATCCGTACATCAGGACGGTGAGGAGGTGAAGCTGGTCCGTTACCGTTACGATGACCGGGGCGACATGGTGGAAACCATTGACGCGTTGGATGTCAGCAAGCATTTCGTCTATTCCGGCGGACACCTGCTGGTACAGCTTACCAACCAAGGGGGCATGTCCTTCCATTGGGAATATGAAGGTAAGGGAGAGAATGCCCGCTGTGTGCATACATGGGGCGATGGAGGCGTGATGGAATATTTCATCCGTTACGGCAAGGGATATACCCATATCCGCAACGGGGAAAATGCCGAAACCGAATATTATTACGGTGAGGACAAACTCATCTATAAGATAGTGGATGCCAACGGAGGAATTACCCGCCGCCAATACAACAGCTTTCAGGAGCTGGAGGTCACGGTCAATCCCGAAGGCTATACCCGTAAGACCGCCTACAACGAGTTCGGTCAGCCGGTCCGGATAACGGACGAGAACGGGGAGGACACCTTCCTGGACTATGACGGCAATCGCAACCTCGTCTCGCTCTACACTCCGGGTGGAAAAAGGCTTTCATGGGACTATGACGGACTGGACCGCGTCGTCAGCCGGACCACACCGGGCGGAGAAACTGTGAAATATACCTACGAGGGAGGCGTACTGCGCACCATAACGGACGGGCAGGGACGGGTTTACACGCTCACGTTCAACGACAGGTACGACCTGGAGCTGCTGCAGTTCCCCAACGGACTGTTCCGCCGGTGGGAGTACGACGGCAGGGGA
>ENA-OQCY01000004-OQCY01000004.1-human-gut-metagenome-genome-assembly--contig:-NODE-4-length-29548-cov-1.277183_pt1 | contig 29548 bp, 34 predicted proteins | sample MGYA00242506_ERZ504596 | MGnify/ENA primary metagenome ERZ504596 (study PRJEB26092, sample SAMD00036322) | human gut metagenome | host: Homo sapiens | study: EMG produced TPA metagenomics assembly of the... | reverse complement strand
GTTCTCTTTTCTGTTTACCCGTAGTCATCCGCTATGCGGCTGATTATGGGTAAACCAGAAAAGAGAAGTTCCAAACGTGGGCGGGATTGCAATGGTCATCATCCGGAGCTTCGGCATTGCCGAAACAACCTCCTTCTTTCGTATTGCAGTCCCTTCCTTTTACCGTTTGTCCCGGCAGTCCGTTGCTAACCCGTTCCCCCCTGCCACTTGTGGCAGGGAGATAGGAATACGGTTTGCAAGCAAAACCGTATGGTTTGTTTTACTTTCCGTACTGCCCTTTTCCTTGTTTTCTGCCTCCCCTAATGTGCGTTTTTCATAGCTCCATCTGAGACCCTTTGTTTTTGAACGGCAAATTTATTTCGGTGGATGGATACGAAAGAGTTCCGGTCTTCGCCCTTTGTACCGAAAAAAATAACGCCGGACGGCTTCACTGTCCCCAACATTTTTTGTCGTCCAAAACTTTTCTCAATCCCTCCTTCCTTCTTGTTGTGTGCCGTAAAAAAAGGCTCATAAACTCAGATGGGGCAATAGCTGCAAATAGCTATAGAACTATTAGTTAAGGGAAGTGTTAATGATTTTTAGTGGACACGTGTGAACCTATAGGTTAGCCTGTATTCCTTAAATCGCCTGCCCAGTTCCGCTATGATTTCCGGATTGGCCATGGCTTGGGTGATGTGATTCGTTGTCATATCGCAAAGGTAAATATATTAACTGTTAAATCAAAATATGATAGATAACAATTAATATATTTACTATTATATTGAATGGTACAGGATGCCGTTTGTGTGTTAATCCCCCAATTCCATGCTACGCTTATTGCCGCCTATAATCGGGCTTTGCACAGGCTTTATGTCCTGAAGGCTTTTTAGCATCCCTTCCATTTGGAAGATTTTGGCGGCAGCGATGAAGTTGGTGGCGGATATATCCGGCTGGAGGCTTTTCAGTACGTTCTCCGATGGCTGATATCCTCTCATCTTCAGTTCCAGGATGGCGTTGAAGTCATCATTTCGCATAGCCTCATGAAAGCCTGCTCTTGTTCGTTGGCAATGTCCGGCATTTGGATGGTATGCAGTTGCTTGCCGAACAAGAGCAGGTTTTTTCCGATAAAATCGGCGTGTTCCGGCTTGACCCCGCAATCCTTGGCAGTCTCATGCCAATACGATACGGTTTCCTGTACCTTTTCGATAATCTGTTTGTGTTCCCGGATGCCCATGTTCTCACCTACCTTTTGCAGATCTTCCATCGTGAAATTGTCTTGTTTGCCGTTGAGTGACAGTTGGTGGCGGTTCGTCCATTTGCCGCCCGGTGTGTATGAGTAGCAGAGGTCGTATGCCGGGGCCAGTTTCCATTTCCCTTGTCTATCCATCAGGAAAGAGAAGTTCTTGCTATGGTCGTCATGGTTACGGCTCATGACGTTGAACACCATTCTTCGGTATAGTTCCTCCTGATCTGGATAAGGGAGGTTCATCTGCCGCATGATACGGAATATCTCTTCGTATGAATGGCGTTGGTCACGGTCATAGTGGGCAAGCCCGGCCAATGTCTGTACATGGATTTTCTCTCCGTCTTTCATACGGTCAAAACGGCGTGTCATAAAGTGATATGACTCTTTTTCCTGAAGTAACCGGCATTCCATCATATCGATACCGCAGGCTTTTGCCATCCGGTGATAGGCATATTCGATATTTCCTATTCCTTGTGGATTGTCCGTTATCTGCGTGTGTTCGCTGTATTTGCCGCCATCAAATTTCAACAGCCAATATCCGAATCCTTCAGGAGCTTTTACCTGTCCGGAGCGTACCTCTCCGGTAATATCGTTGTAGGCGATGATGGCCTTGGGCTTGGCACCTCCGGCAGATGTTCCCACTTTCAGTATATCCAGAATGTTTCTTCCTTCCTGGCGCAGTTGGACCTGAAAAGCCATTCTGTCCGTGAATACGGATTTGGCAAGCTCCGTCAGTTCCTCGATATGGAGCACTGATGATTCGTTCATGCCGTTGATTGGCGAGGACGGCTCAAACTCCAGTGCGCCCATGCCACGTTTGCCTACATAGCAAAGCCTGTCTAAAGGGGTAATCTCTTCTCCGGACAATCCCTTGCTGGCAAACCATTCATTGATGATCTGGTTTCCGAAAGTGTCCGGCAGTGAATCGGCAAACAGGCCGGGCAACCCCTTGAAACAGTCGGTACGGTTTTCAAGGAACCGGTAGGGGGTGTTCCTGTACTGGCTGATGGGCATGATGATGGGAGAAATGTCAAGACCGGAGCGGATGAACTTCCGTTCATAGTCGAACAAGGCGGCATTGCTTTCCTTTTCCCAATAGAGAGAGCCTACGCTTTCTCCCCATAGCTTTACATCTACTATCAAATCATTCATGGTTATCTTGTTTTAAATGGCGTACACGGTAGCGTTTCTTTCCTTGCAGTTTTTTGAGCTCTATCGGGCTGACCCGGATTTCCGGTACCAGTTGCTCCAGGTTCTCCAGCAGGCCGAGCGAGCGGAGTACGCTGATGAACAACAGCAGCGATACCGATTTGCCCTTCTCGATGTTCGCAACGGTCAAGGGGCTTACACCGGAAGCCGTTGCCAGTTCTTCCTGCGTGATATGCTGCCTGATACGTGTCTCTTTGATGCGCTGGCCGATTCTCATCAGCACAGCTGGATTGCTCATTTCATTCCACATGGTTGTTCCTTTTTTGCAAATATACAAATAATCCATGTAAATATATAGATTAACTTGAATATATGATGTTAATCTATATGAATACAATGATTATAGTTGCTTTATCGGCTGTTTTTTTCTTTGAACTAGGATGAAAACTGACTAAAATCACAATGTGTTGTGAATATGAAAGAGCTAGGAAAGATGATTAAAGAGTGCAGGAAGAGTTTGAAGGTCAATCAGCTGGAACTTCTCCGAACTGGCGGGCGTGGGCATCAATACGCTGGTGGCCATCGAGCGTGGAGAAGGCAATCCTAAATTGGCTACTGCTTTCCATTGGAGTTGATTAAAGTGCGGAAAAATGTATAAGATTGCTTCTATTATCTGTTTATTTTAGTATATTTGTGCTTTAAATAAGTGCGGATAAATGTATTATACGCTGTTTTTACATGTATAAAAATGCTGTTTGTAGATGAAAAGATTTGTTTTGCAACAACTTATAGAATGGAAAAACCGTGAGGATAGAAAACCTCTGATTTTAAATGGTGCCCGACAAGTTGGGAAAACATGGCTGCTCCATGAGTTTGCCAAACTTGAATACAAAAAAGAGGCTTATGTGGTATGCCGTAAGAATAACCTTGCACGCCAGCTTTTTTCTCAGGATTTCAATGTTGACAGAATTTTACGGGGGCTGCGTGCGATGACTTCCGTTGACATTACTCCGGGTGATACGCTTATTATCCTTGATGAGATACAAGATATCCCGGAAGCACTGGAATCTTTGAAGTATTTTAAAGAGGAGGTTCCGGAGTATCATATAGCTGTGGCAGGTTCACTTTTGGGGATATCCCTTCATCAGGATGTGTCTTATCCCGTAGGGAAGGTAAATGTCATCAATATATTTCCTATGAACTTTGAAGAGTTTCTTGTCGCCAAGGGAGAAGAAGAAGCTTGTAAATTGCTTATGAGTGGGGATTTTGAAACGATAAGCCTCCTGCATGACAAATATACGGATCTCCTTCGGCAATATTATTATGTAGGTGGTATGCCGGAAGTTGTACTCAAATATGTAGAAACGGATTCCTTGCTGGAAGTCAGAAGAATACAGTCGGAGATTTTGCAAGGCTATGATCTTGACTTCTCAAAACATGCGCCCAAAGAACAGGTTCCGCGTGTCCGAATGGTATGGAACAGCATTCCTTCCCAATTATTTAAAGAAAACAAGAAATTCATTTACGGAGCTTTGCGAAAAGGTGCCAGAGCCAATGATTTTGAGATGGCCATTCAATGGCTTGTAAATGCCGGGTTGTTGTATAAAGTGCCTCGATGTACCAAACCGGAGCTTCCGCTTGATATTTATGAAGACCTGTCGGCTTTCAAACTCTATATGGTTGATTTGGGGCTTATGGGTGCTATGGTCAAGACAGATCCGGCCCAAGTCTTGATTAAAAACGACATATTTAAGGAATACAAGGGAGGAATGACTGAACAGTATGTATTGCAGCAGATGAAAAGTAAGGGCGTGTCACCGATTTATTACCATAACACAGACAATTCGCGTCTTGAGTTGGATTTTGTTATTCAACGTAATGCCCAAATGGTGCCGATAGAAGTGAAGGCCGAAGGGAATGTCCGGGCCAATTCGTTGACAGCATTACTGGGAAAAAGACCGGAATTGCATGCGGAGAGATTTTCTATGTTGCCTTATAAAGTACAGGGTAATCTTACAAATTTTCCGCTATATGCAATATAGGTGTATCCTTTTCCCATGCCGGTCATACCGTTAGAACTGATTGATAAGTATGATGCGTATGTTGGCCGGTATGTCTATCTTTGTGGCAATGAAAACAGAGAGAGGATTGATTTACGCCTTGTTTTCCGGGACGGAAAGGAGATTGGCACGGATGATCTGAATCTGTATTATAATTGATGTGACGGCTTGGATGTCCCCCGGATGAATGTTCGGGGGATTCTTTTTCTTTTGGGCGTTCCTGTGGGACGGTCAGGCTTTCCGTTGCAAGTCCTCGCCTAAAGGCTGTGGGCTTTACTCTGCAATCCCTAACGCATGGCTGAAAAGTCCTCTTGCCGGTGTTCTTCTTCATACAGCCTCATGCGTTCTTGTAATGCTTCTTTTAAATTGTCGCTTTTTTTCAGTCCGAGTTTGGCACGTATGTTCGCTCGTTGGCTGGTTATGTTTCCGCTACTCCGATGTAATAATTCGCATATTTGGCTGACGGTCTTGTCTTGCAGTATTAAACGGCAGATGTTTAATTCGGACGGGGATAAATTGGGATATATTCTCCTGATTGTATCAAGTTTACTTTTTTCCTTTTTCTGGTATGCGGCAAGGGCTGTAAAAAGATTTTCTTTGGATTGTTCCCCTATTATGTTTAACAGGGAGCTTGTCTTTTCTTCCGGGTTATTCTCGCTTAACAACTCGGCGAACGCGAATAGTTCTTCCTTTTTCATTTGGAGACGTTTCAAAAGCATTTCCTCTTCCTCTTTTAGCAAGTTGCTACTTTTTAGCAAGCTGCTGATATTACTGTGTAAGGATCTTCCTAATAAGGGGATCATGGTGTATATGATGATGATCAAAGGCAGATAACTGTATAGGAACGGTTCGTCGGTGATAAGTGTGCAGATTGTATAGGAAGCTATGGTAAGGGAGGACAATAGGATGGAGATATTACTCATATAGGCACAGATGGAAAGCATGGTAAATAAGAGAGAGATAGTAATGTTACTCATTATCAATGCTCTTTGATAACTATATTCATATCCGCTACATATTGAGCAATAAATTATTTCGATAAAAATCTCGATATGTATGGCTATCAGTATAATGGAAAAGGTCGTGGTCAGATTTACTCTCTTTTTAAAATAAGCGAGAGTGCACATAATGATAAACAGGAATAATACGCTGTTAATATAATAAAACTGTTCATTGGGAAATGGAACTGAATATATGTATATGGGTGCGCATAAGGCCAGCATGAGCAGGGATAGATGAAAGACACGTTTTTGTTGATACGTTATTATCATTTCTCTTTCTTTTTTGTCGTAAGTTTGAGTTTTTATTGAACTTAGAAAAGTAGCGGCTTTTGTGCTGATTTTCATGTGTTTTATTGTTTTAAGTGTTATTAAGTATAATGTTTCCTGCAAAAATACTGTTTTTTTTTGTATGTTTAAGTACTTTTCTTTATGATGTTAAGTGTTTTTAATTGTTGTGTAAGCGTGATTGGCTGCTGTGGTAAGTGTTGTAGCTGTTGTGTGGTTGTCTTTTTAAGTATTTATAAGTTTAAAATACTTGTTTTTTGCTTTGGAGGTTGGTTTATAAGTGCATATCTTTAGCGGTTGAAATTCAGGGGGTGTAAAAGCCTGGGTTTGGATTGTCATATTAACAAATGATTAAATGACGAAAAGATGTTTTTTTTATATTAAATGTGTATTGTTCGTGCTCGTGTTGAGTATAAGCGGAGAAATATCCGCTCAGGAGAAGCGTGATTCGGTAAGGATCTATTTTCATCAAGGAAAGGTAAATATAGATACATGTTTACTTGACAATGGGAACGAGATGGAGCGGTTTGCTAAAATCTGTTCCGCATTGAACGACTCCGTCCGTCTTATCAGGAAAATTCAAATAATAGGAGGAGCTTCCCCGGAAGGAGGGGGGCTGTTGAATGGAAGGCTGTCTGAAAAACGAGCAGAGGTTTTGTGGCGGTATATATCACCTTATATAAAGATTCCGGTATTGGAGAAGGATTTTCATTTTTCGGGAAGTGACTGGAACGGACTTATAACGATGGTGAGAGCGGATGTGAATGTTCCGGAGAGGGAGGATGTCCTTCGTTTGTTGGAGAAGATCGTACGTTTGGAAAACCAGGACAGCCCTTATTGGGGGGGAGAACTGAAAAGACTGAAAGGGGGGAGGCCATACTCATATTTGTATAAATTCCATTTTCCGAAACTTCGTTCGTCGATGGTGAAAATATGCTATGATAGTGATCCGATAAATCCCGTCAGAGATACGGTATATATACATACACGTGATACGTTGTGCATCCGTGATACCGTTACCGTCATAGCTCCGGTAAAGAAACGGCCGTTTTGCATGGCGGTGAAAACAAACTTGCTTTATGACGCTGTTTTGATACCTGACATCGGGGTTGAGTTCTGTTTGGGGAAGAACTGGTCTGTGGCCGGGAATTGGATGTATGCCTGGTGGAAAAGTGATCGGAAGCATAATTATTGGCGTATCTATGGGGGAGATGTGGAGTTGCGCCGCTGGTTCGGTCGGAGAGCGGTGGAAAAACCGTTTTCCGGGCATCATGTCGGATTGTACGGGCAGATCGTCACCTATGATTTCGAATTGGGTGGGAAAGGTTACTTGGGGGATAAATGGAGTTACGGGGGAGGCGTGGCTTACGGCTACTCGTTACCTGTGGGACATCGGTTCAATGTGGATTTCACGTTGGGAATCGGCTACCTTGGAGGATCGTACAAGGAGTACATCCCTTTGGACGGTCACTATGTATGGCAGACCACTAAAAACCGCCGCTGGTTCGGCCCGACCAAGGCGGGTATCTCTTTGGTGTGGTTGATCGGGCGGGGGAATTATAGCCGGAAGAAAGGAGGCAGGCAGTGATACGGATACGCTTTAGTCTGGTGTTCATATTTTTATGGATAGGACTGACGGCTTGTGAGCATAAGGATTTATGTTACGATCATCCGCACTTTGCCACGGTGCGGGTAATATTCGACTGGACCAAGATTTCCAATCATGACAAGCCTGAAGGCATGAGGGTCGTATTTTATCCGACCGATGATGAAAGCAACACGTGGATATTTGATTTCCCCGGAGGAGAGGATGGGGAAGTGGAGCTCCCCGAGAATGATTACCGGGTAATTTGCTTCAACTACGATACCGACGGGATGGTTTGGAAAGGAAACGGCAGTTACACGCTTTTTACTGCCGATACGCGTGATGTTCGGTCACCGGATAACCGGACAATGGCTGTCACCCCACCCTGGCTGTGTGGCGACCATATAGACGGAGTTATCCTCAAGGACATTCCGGGAGGAAGCGCGGAGATAGTACGGCTAACTCCCGTAAACATGGTATGTCACTACACGTATGAGGTGAACGGTCTTCGGGGACTGGATAGGGTGGCGGATTTGCGGGCCGCTCTTTCCGGCATGTCCGGCTCGCTTAACATGTCCGGCGACAGTTTGCCCGCCGGTCTTTCGGAGAGCCTGCTCTTTGATGGAATGGTTTCACGGAATCAGATTATAGGCGGATTCTATACGTTTGGACATTCCGCACTTGAAGGAGAGCCCAATGTTTTCCGGCTGTATCTCAAGAACCGTTCCGGCAGCATGTCTGTATTGGAACAGGACGTGAGCGACCAAGTGCATGATGTCCCGGTAGCGGGGCATATCGGTGATGTGCATCTGGTGTTGAATTTTGATTATGAGGTACCATCCGAGCCGGGAAGTGGCGGTCCGGGATTTGATGTGGACGTTGATGATTGGGATGATGTGAATGTGGATATAGTGTTGTAATCGAGTTTTATTAATTATATTTATTAACAATTTTATTCATTTTATGAAAAAAAGTACAGTAATGCTTTGGGCAATCTTTGGAGTACTACTGATGAGTTGCTCAGAAGAGGAGATTGCGAATGTGGAAACCTCCTCACGAAATGCGATTGGTTTTAACGTGTTAAGTAATGCGGCGGAAACGAGGGCTACCCCTACTACCAACACCAACTTGAAGAACACCGATTTCGACGTGTTCGCTTTTACGGCGGATGGTACTGCCTTCATGGGAAAGGTAGACACGGATTTTGGACATGACGGAGTGAAGATCGTGTACAAAAATGGTAAGTGGGATTATGACGATGCGAACGACCTTCGTTATTGGCCTACCGAGGCTTTGGACTTTTACGCGTTCAATCCCGGAACGGTTAGTGAAGACATGATAGTGTTTTATAGTTGGGAAGCCACCAAGGATGTCCAAAAGATAAGTTATACCTGCATGGATGAGTATGGAAGCGGTACTACTCATGCAAACTACGACGTGATGTATGCCATGGCCAAAGGCCAGACAAAAGACATGAACAACGGAATAGTGAAATTTAATTTCAAACATATTCTGTCACAGGTCGTATTCAAAGCAAAGACCCAATACGATAACATGCAGGTGGACATCGACGTGATCAAGATTCATAATTTCAAATTTGCCGGCGCCTTCACATTGCCTGCGGCAGCCGATGGAACGGGAAGTTGGAGTTCATCTGATTTAGCATTTCCACACGCATTTACCGTAGTGAAAAACGCAGACATCACGGTCAATAGCAATACCGAAGCTACCGATATTACCACAAATACTCCTATGCTGAATATACCACAGGAGCTGACTGCTTGGACTGTTTCCGGAGCCAGCAAAACCAAGAAGGGTGCCGACGATGCGAAGCATGTTATCTGGAGATCGCCTGCAAAATCCGGCAGTCCGGAGCTTATCTGTTGGGTTCAGCAAGCGAATACAAAACAATTTATGTTCCGTTCGGAGATACATGGGTAGCGGGCAAGCGTCATATCTACACGTTGATTTTCGGTGGTGGTTATACTGATCAGGGAGTGGCTGTGTTGAATCCGATCCAGTTTGATGCAGAGACAACAGGCTGGGTTGATGCAGATAAAGACGTAAACGTCCAACCCCAACCTTAATCCAAACGTTTATTAATATCGTACCCGTTGGCAGGTTAAACATACGCAAGATTAATCCCGCCAACGGGTTCTTTATAGGGAATCGCATTTTCAATATACTTTTTGATGTGTAGGGGTGCTTTTTGCGTACCTTTTTCCTGGAGAATTTCTTTTGTGGAGTGTTTGCCCTGTATATTCCCGATACGCTGTTATAGCAGGGAACTGTTTTTATCCAAGTAGTCAGATATAGCCTCTTGCAATACCGATTTTAGCGAATCGCCTTTGCGGATCGCGATCAGCTTTAAGTTCTGGTGATAGGTTTCGTCCATGACAAAATTACAATGCACGGTTTTCGCTTTCTTCGGCTTTTGAGCCTCTTTTTGCCCGGCCGTGGATTGGATCAGGCTGTCTAATCCCCCGGTCAGCCCGGCCGACATACTGTTTTTTAAATCGTTCTTCTTTGCCATATGGTTACTTTATTTCTGTTAGCAGTTCGTTACATACCTTTTCGTAGTCCTCTGCCCCGGCAGATTTGGGGGCATAGTGAAAAATATCCTGCCCTTGTGTCGGGGCTTCGGCCAGCGCAATGGAGTTGCGTATATGGGTGCTGAACACTTTGCCCTGGAATGTTTCCTGTACCAGTTCCGAAACGCTCTTGTTCAGGTTCTTTCTTCCGTCGTACTGGGTTATCAGAACCCCGGCTATCGAAAGATCCGAGTTCAAACGTTGCTGCACCTTGTGGACGACCTGCATAAGTTTGGCCATTCCACGCATTGCCAGGAATTGAGCCTGAACCGGGATAATCAGCCGATCCGAGGCCGTCAGTGCGTTAAGCGTGAGCAGCGACAGCGAGGGGGGACAGTCGATCAGGATATAATCGAATTTCTCCTTTTGGCCCTTGATAAGGTGGGCTAAGATAAGTTCCCGCCCGGCCTCGTTGATTAACTCCGTTTCAACGGCCGAGAGATCCAGGCAGGAGGGAACGACGCTAAGGCCGTCCTTATGCTCGTAGATCGGCAGGTCGTATTCGCCTTTCATCGCGCCGTAGATCGTTTGGGGAAGCTCCGCAGAGAAGCCCAGCGATTCAGTCAGGTTGGCTTGTCCGTCAAGGTCGATCAAAAGAACCTTGTACCCTTTTTGACGTAACGCGCCGCCCAGGTTGATCGTGGTTGTAGTCTTTCCTACTCCCCCTTTGTGATTCAATACGGAGATTACTTTTGCTTTGCTCATAAATTCAGTTTTTTAAATGGTTGTCATGTCCGCAAATATAGTCAAAAACTAATATACTAAAATACTAAAAGTAGTATTTTTCGTTTTTTTGCGTGTTTTTTGTGCCGATCGGGGAAGCGTACCGAAATAAATCCGGTTTCCACCTTTCGGTACGTTTTGTTTCTGTACCGGAATTAATCAAAGACATATTAAACGAAAGAAATCAAACAACGGTAGATAGCAAACGGCGTAACCTCCCCTAAAGGTCGGTTAGCCACCAAATATTATATTTAGAATGAAGAAACGGGACTATAAGGAGCAAGAACGACAACGGCGCTATTATTTCTTCGACTACCTGTTCTGGTTGGGAGAAATGGCACAGAGGCATTACAAGGGCGAGCCAAGACGCCCCGACGGGGAGTCCATGCTGATGCTTTGCATCATGATATTTATCTATGAGCCGATCTTCCTTACAACCGCTCATTTCCTTTTCGACTCCACGGTATTTGAGTGGTTTACAGTCGCCATGATAGCCGGAATCGTCGCAATTCTCCACTATCTATCGAATGGTCGGATATACCCGTTTTCACGAAGGGAAGCGGTCATGCAGCACTATGAGGGACGCAGGTTCAGCCCCTTCAGATGTTACTTCTTCCTGTTCTCCCTCGGCTTTCTGATGATTGCCGAAATGTACCTGTTGCCAAGCACACTGATGCGGATAGACGGGCGCAAGGCGGAGCCGGTGGAGAACACACGGACGGAAGTTCCGCAAAGGTGGAGGGATTACCTTGCGCTGCATATCACGGTAGGAGCCCGTCAGGAAGTACCCAGCGAAGCCTTGCAATATCTGATTAATCAGGACGGTCGCACATCCCGATACGGGCAACCGGTCTATGTCATGCAGGTAAGGGAGGAAGATATGGGAGGAGAGTTCCGTGTAGGGCTATTGAACCATGCCACCTTTGATGAAATCCAAGACGGCAGCCAGAAGTTTGTCGAATGTACATGGGTCAAGGGATATACGCCGGACAGCATAAGGGTACTGCTGACCGGGTGGTACGAGGTGAGAAACACCGGGCTTTGTCCGGTGGACTCTCTGGAATGGACGGAAGATACGGAATTTTAAAACCTACAAAAGTATGAAAAGAGCAGAAACAGGAAGACCTCATTTATTTCGCTTGATTGCGATGATACATAAAACCGCATACATCCTTGCCTACGATATGCTGCGAAGGAAAGGGGGGCATGATTGGGTGGAGCGTCGGGCTGGTGGGATAATTGGACTTCCCTATCTCTCATTAATTTTGGTGGCATTACTTACGCTAAAAGACGACCCGAATAACGGTCAGAAAATAGTTACCGGCATATTGATCGGATGGGCGGTTGTCGCAGCATGGTGCATCTCCGGATTTCAGTTCAAACCTTCTGATTGGAGAATGGAAATCCGAGAAGAACTTGATTTGCGTCCTCTATATTGGAAAAAGGCGATAGAGGTGTACTATGCCGTTGTCATTGCAGTGGCGGTAGTGGCAGGCATTGTCATGCCCAATGTATAAATCCGAAGTGAAACATTAGTGGGAAATTCGCTACGGTCAGGGCGATGACGATAAGGACTATTTTGGCGAGCTTCCTGCCGGAGTGTTTCATCTTTCCGTAATATTTACGGAGCGCTTCACGCCGCCCGGCTGTGTAACGGAGCTGGCAAAATAAGTCGGGAAGAAAGCAAAGAATCATTACTATGGCAAAAGCAATTATCCAACTGAAAAGGCGAAATAGTAGCGGTATTCCAAGCGGTATGGTTATGGCAAACAGCCAGCATAGGAAAAGCAACATTCTCCCATTGAGATTGTTATGCTCTCGCTCGCTCCATTTTTCGGCTACATACCACATATAGTCGATGAAGCAGAACCGGTATTTGCGATTGTCCTTATCCATGCTCTCACCTCCATACAAAGAAATCGACCAATATGAGGATAATCAGAACGCTGACCAGCACTATCTTAATCCGTCGGCGTGTTTCGGGTTTGCAATCATCAAAGAACCATAGCTTTCCATGAAACTGCCACTCACATGCCCATTTCCAACGGAACAGCAACCCTGCAAGCCATAGGGCAAGCAACCCGACACCAAACAGCAACCCGTATTTAGGGTGAGCCTGCAACCACTCGAAAAACGCTTCCGCCTTGCTGTTCATAGCTTCGTATATATCGGTAACTTTCATTGCATAATTATCATTTGTCATACCATAATTCAATATACCAATCGCCCTCAATGTGTCTTGATGCCATACCGCCCGGTGCATCCGGATCATTCCTAACAAGCTCAATCAGGTCGTTCAGTTCCCAATTGACCGCATAGGTTGAGTCCTCCGCGAACCTGTAAGCATACTGCTTGTCCACACTCGGCCCGACAGACCAACCGGCAGAATAGTAAATGATAGAGATGCTTGGAACAATGGTGTCGGGCAGTTCCTCAATGGGAGGAATTGAGCTAAAATCGCCATGTTCAATCTGCCACAAAGTATGCCGGCTTTTGAAATACAATCTCCTACCACCCACCGATGCAAGCAGGGAATCAAGACGCGTGCATTTTTCATTGCCAAGACTTGACAAACACAATGAATCCGTTGCGCTCCCGATTGGATAGAACGGAGGGTAAATGTCGCCATACGGGCAATTCAACAGAATTTCGGTTATTTCATTAAACGCATCTTCATGGGCATAGAAATTATGAATCATATCCTCGTCAGACGGAGGATTGAAACCTCTGTTGCCACACCCTACGGTAATGAAAGCCACTACAGTTGCCGACAATAATACTTGCAGAAATCTACTCGCCATAGCCGATAATCGTGATTCCGAACGCAAAATAATGTTTTTCGTCCACTCAATCACCACGTTATGCCGAAAAACAATGTGCCGGATGCTCTTTGTCTGCCGTAAAAACAGTATTTTTGTAAAAATGGAAATCAGCTATGGCTTTCAAACGGAAATATAAGTTCAGCATAATAGACCACCTGTATTATGCGGGTCGCATACGACGCATCCACAACAGGTGGTCTATGCCGTTGGATGCTATCTTCTTGTGGGTTTTCGCTGTTGTCCCTTCGCTTCTTATAATAAGATTCCTATACTGGGTAATACCGTTGTGGCTGCCGTCAGCTTTGTCTGTCGGCTTGGTCTGGGCAGCAGTAGAGGTGTATTCAAAGATTGAAAAGAAGTACTTTACCAAAGCGCGGGAGCGTGCCTATTACCGCCTTTATCCTGAAAGAAAGGATAAAAACTATTTCTGGCTTCAGTTACTATTGCCGCTTGGTCTGTTTCTGATTAATTTGGGCATAGCTATTGGCTTTTCTTTGTGTATCAATGAGCGGGAAGAATGGTAATAGTTTATGGTTCTGATATTTTAAAATTTAGACAATGAGCAAAATTCCAACGATAATTGTGATAATGTTATTATGCGGTTGCAGTTCCATGAAACACTACGGCGTGTTTCAATGTGACAATGGCAACGATTATGTCAGCGAGGGATTGTACCGTATCGTGGACAAGCGAGGGCGTATCGGGTACGCGGACGAAAGCGGCAGGACGGTCATCAAGCCCCGCTTCGCCTTCGGCTTCCCATTCGAGAACGGCAAGGCAAAAGTAACCGACAAGGGAGAAATGAAAGAAGTGCCGGGTTCGGACGGAGAATACCACTATTGGAAAAGCGACGAATGGTATTACATCGACAAGAAAGGGAATAGAAGTGAAGAAAACAGACAACAATAGTCTTACTTGAGAGACTTGAAAATGCCGCAAGGGAAACCGATTTGGGTTTATGGATGAACGAGACAATACATGCGTCAGATACATAGATATTTATCGTTTCGAAACACGGACGGGAGCTTGAAAGGCTTTCTAAAAAACATCCCTGCTGTGCGATGATGCTTCTCAAACGGGACAAGTTTTCTGCTAGGGCAGTCTTCACGGAGAGCAGGTAATTCCTGCGCCCCCCCCTTCCGTGCCGGAATCCATCACGATCTCGGAAATGCCGGCATCCCATTCCGAGGGAAAAAGCTTGTAGCCGGTATGTACTTGTCTTGCCAGACGGTTGTGAATCACTTGATAGTAGAGCGAGCCTTCCTTCATCTCGACGGAAGAGGCACGGAATTTAACTTTTATTGTTGCCATGAATATATCTGTTATTTAATTTTTCACCTGAAAACTAATCCCGGGGAAACCATTGCATGAATATTCATCTGCCTTTAACACATCTAAAAGCAAAAAGTCCCTTGGCGCACCGGCGTCACAGGAACTTTTCACATATAAAAGACACATGTTCTTTCACTGTATGCGTATATATTCCGAATACCTGATTTCCACATACGGGTTGTCACTGGAAATGGACTGATGGATAGCCTTTACACGCTTCCAGAACCACCATCCCTTGTATTCTACCCAAACCGCCTGATTGAGGGTTACCGGAACTTTGATGTCGCCTTTGAGCCGTTTGTTCTCGATCAACCCGGTAAGTTGGATATACGGTGTAACCATCTCCACCTTCTGCCGCAGCAGTGGAACGGTATCACGGATAATGAGCGTGTCACGGATGGCGGCATCTATCGGGGCTTTCACTTCGACTTCATGCCGTGCAGCCACTTCGAGGTTCCTGATTTTCACGCCTAGCCTTTCGATGGTCTCGGCATCCTTGGCACGGAACTCTTTATACTCATCTATAGTCAGCCGCAATGCCTTGGCATCGAGGACCATCGTCGCTGAATCGATCTGCATCCGCTTCACATCGGAAAGCAGTGCGGTGCTGTTCATGCGGAATCGGTCGCGTTCTTCCGTGAGGCGTATTGTCCGCCGGTGCTGCAGCCAGAGGATGCTACAGAGCAGCAACACCGTTGCCAGAAGTATTCTGTTTAATCTACTCATATGATACTGATTCTTCGGGGATGAACCACAGAAATTCATCCATATAGATTTCTTCCAACAATACAAGGCCGCCCCGGTTCTTTTTTCGGTTCTGCGGGAGGTCTTCAACGACCAGTCCACGGCGACCGACCAGTTCGTCCAACCTCATTTCGGAGAGTTCAGGCGAAGCGATGATGGTAACGTATGCATTCTTTTTCATAACTGGTCTTTCCATGATGTTTTTACTTGTGCGTTCCCTGACATTTGAGAAGTTCACGGATATCGGCACGGATTTCGTGCAGGTCATTCTGTACCGTGTTGAGCTGCATCATGGTTGCCTCGAACACGGACTTGTCCAGCTTCATGGCGTTGATACGGTCATACTGGTTCTTGATTTCCACTTCCAAACCGATACATTTGGTTTCCAGTTCTGCAATTTGGGCGGTGTTGTTGACATGCTGTATGTACAGTGTCAGCGAGAACGAGAGTACCACGACAATGATCTTGAAGTACTTCATTACAAATTCTTTGAGTTGTTCCATATCTTATTCCATTAAAAGTGAGAATGCGTCCCTGATAGCCCTCAGCAGAGTCTCGGCTGCCGCACTATCCCGGAACCCATAGATGACAAGCGCGATCATCATCGCCAGATAGACCCACCAGGCGATTTCTTCCTTAGTGATTTTACGTTTCCGCTTCGCCATCTTTTACAGGATTTTGGGGTACGATTACATTGAAGATAACATTGCCGTCGCTGTCTTCGATACGCAGGCGGTTCTCCTCCTTGTGCCTGATGGGGAAGATATCCATCAGCGCCTTGGCGGCATTGACCGACACGGCCCTGAGCGGTGCCGGAGAGAGCGGCACACCGAAACGGTCTGTATAGTCCGAAGTGGCCGTCTCGTCCATGATTGCCTTGAGAGTCTCGGTCACCTGCAGCTTTACAGCCATCGTCTCCATCTCGAACCGTTCCGAGGAGAGCAATGCCTTGATATGTGCCAGCACATGCGGTTTGTTCATCAGGTAATTGGCCGAAGCATACGGGTTCTTCACCGTATCCTCACCGAATACCTCCACAAAGCATTTTTTCGGCCGTCCGGCATATTCCAGCCCGCCGTTCACATAGAGGTTGCAGAATTGCAGCTCCTGCTCCGTGAGCGGTTTCTCTTCCGGCCTATCCTGCGTGTTCGTTATCTTGTCTGACATCGGTTCTTCCTTCCTTTTCTGAAAGAGTAGCGGGTTTGTATCCCGGAGGTTTTACAAAATCCGCCTTTTCATTGAGCAACTGCTCTATTAATGCGTCATAGAATACCTGGGCCAACGCATCGGCACACGCCTCCGCATCCGCTAGCGAGTTGATGAGCCGCAGGTTGAACTTGATTTCCAGGTCGTAGCCCGATATGAACGCCATCAGTTCGTTCCCGTCATAGCCCAGCGCCCCGTAGGTCATCCGGTCCGCCGTACGGAATGTAATGGTCTCGGGAATCTGTTCCCGGTCAATGCCTTGGGCTTCCTTATTCGTGTCCATACTCATATCTTGAAATATTTACGGGTTTTCTCTTTCTTCTGTGTAGCGATTGCCGCCCCTTCCGTCTGGCGCAGACGGGAGGTATAGACCCCCAGGATGTCAAGCGTGGCCGTCACATCCGCAGCCGCATCGTGGGCATCGTCCAGTTCCACCCCCAATTTTGAGGCTACCAGTTCCAGTTTATACGAAGTAACCTCCGGATCAGCGGCAAAAGCCAACCGTCCCATGACAAGCGTGTCGATGTAGTGCGGCTGGAAGTTGCCGTAATAGTCCTTGGTACCGGAAAAGGTCTTTTCAAACTCGGCGGCCAGTCCGGCATAGTTCATCAGCTGTTGCAGGAATCCGATATCGAAAGCGATGTTCTGTCCGACCAGCACGGGCTTGCACTGATAGCCCTTCGAGAGGGTGCTGCGTTTGGCGAAGGCGATGACTTCTCCGGCGACTTTCTTCATGTCCACACCCTGTGTGCGCAGCATCTCCATGGTAATGGCGGAATAGTCCAATGCCGTCTGTTCGTACTTCATCGGGACATATTCCGGTTCTTTCGCCTGTTCATGGCGGGTACGCAACACCTTGCGTCGGGGAAGCCCCGCGTCCTGTTTCCCGTAGGGGGCGATATACGCCTGATAGCGGTCGAATACCTGCCATGTGTCGAAACGGACGGCTTGCAGGGCGATCTGTGTACAGGCGCATTCACGGCAGTCCAGCCCTCCGGTCTCGAAGTCCAGCCCGATGCCTACATATATCTTCTGTTCTGTCTTGGGTGCCATATCTTTTCAGGATTGAATGAATAACAATGAGTTCCTATAGGTCTGTAATGTATTGCATCCGTTGTAGTCGCTGTAACGGATGACGGCAGTGAGGATGACCACCCGGTCTTTGAGCGACTGGATCACGGTGTGGTGTTCCATGTAATAGTCGTTCCAGCATACACATTCCGCCAGACGGTTGTTCTGGGAGAGTGTCAGCTTGGCGAAACGCTTCCGGCTTCCCGTCTCCCTGTCCTTGTAGGTATGTTCGGTTACATCCACCACCGTGGCGCAGACAGTCGCACGCCTGCCGTCGTTCTCGTCCCGTGCCACCTCGTCCAGGGTCAGGTAAGAGGCTTTTCCCTTGACCTGCCTGCGGGCTTCCGAATTGTTGAAGATGCGGCGATAATCGATGCTGCCTATGCCCGACACGGCAATCTGCTGCTGCGACCAGAAGAAATGCCGCCCGCGCATGTCCTGCGGGAAGTCTTTTTCAGAAAGGGAGAATCCCAGTTCCCGTGCTGCGCGTTCGAGCAGCGCGCAGCGTTCGGTAACCGCCCCGACTTTTTCGATACGGTCGAAGCATCCGGCAAGGATCATGTGCTTGACATGCCGGGCGTTCACGGGGACTTTCACGGCCTCTTCCGCGTTGTCGGGGTCGTCCCAGTAACTGTATTTCTTGAGTTTGTAACGGAATATGCGGTGGATGAAGTTCTCGATACCGGTATATGCCCCGCCCCGGTCGCGTTCCGTGACGATGTATTCCACTGTCTTGACACCGACCTGTTTGATACGGGTAAGCGACCAGAAGATTTCATCGGTGGCATAGTCGGTGAAGAACTCCGTCCCGGAGCGGTTGATGTCCGGCGGCACGATCTTGGCCGACGAGCAGCGTTCCATCTCCGCCATCAACGAAGGAATCTCCTTGTCGTCCGCCCATTGCAATGCCACCGTGTAGAATGCCGAGGGGTAATTGGCCTTGAGCCATGCCCCGCAATAGGCTGTAAGGGCGTATGCCGCGGCATGGGAACGGTTGAACGAATATTTCCCGGCTACCTCTATCTTGTGCCAGATTTCCTCCGCCTCATAGTCCGGGCATCCGTTCCCGACGGCTCCGGCAATGAAATCCGCCTTCAGCGTGGCCATCAGGTCGGCTTTCTTCTTTCCTATGGCCTTGCGCAGATAGTCGGTCTTCCCGAGGTCGAATCCCCCGAGCGTATGAGCAACGGACATGAACTGCTCCTGGTAGACCATGATTCCGAAAGTGTTCTTCGTTGCTTCATAACAGCCGTAGTTATAGACCGGGGCCACTTCGCCACGCCTGAAACGGACATAATCATCGGTGGCACCGATGTCGAGTGTGGCGGGACGGTACAGGGCATTGATGGCGATCAGGTCCTCGATACACTCCGGCTGTACATCCTGGATAAACCGGGTAATGCCCGGCGAAGAGAACTGGAACACATTCTGCGTGTTGCCGTCCGAGAGCAGTCGGTAGGTCTTCCCGTCTTCCAGCATATCCTGCGTAATACGCCCGATAGTAAGTTCCTGCCCGAAATTCCGGTTGACCAACGCGATGACGGCACTCAGTTTGGCAAGTTCCTTTGTCGCCAGCACATCCTCCTTCAACAATCCGATCTCATCGACCGAATAGCCGTCGAACTCCGATACCAGTGCCCCGTCCATCTTACGGACCGGCAGGAAATCGAAGCATTCGGCGGGCCTGCCGTCCCGCGTGTCCGGTGTGACAACGATGGCCGAGGCGTGTATGGAGGCCGCTTTGGGCTGTCCGAGCAATCCTTGCACGTCCTCGATGACCAGCGGATAGGTCTGGATAAAGTCCCGAAGTTTTCTGTTGAAGGCAGCCTGTCTGAACAGTCCTGTCCAGTCCGTGCCGTCATCTATCATGGCGGTAATATAGTTCACGATGGAGTGAGGCACGCGGTGTACGCGTGCCACGTCCTTCAAGGCGGCTTTCAGTTTCATCGTGGTAAAGGTGCCGGCGGAAAAGACACGCTGGCGGCCGTCCGCGTTGTACCGTTCTTCCAGGTAATCCTTGATCTCCTGCCGCCGGTCGGAGGCATAGTCGACATCTATGTCCGGCAGCGAAGCGTGGCCGCCTTCTGTCAGTCCTTTGTCCACAAAGGCATCCATGACCGTCAGCGGTCCGTCTGCTTTCCTGATTCTTATATGTGTTACTTTCATCTGATATATTTCTTGTATCGTATTATCGCGCTTACCGTCTGGCGGCTGACACCGTACTGTTTTGCCAGGCTGTTCTGGGAAGCCTGGCCGGAGGAATACCTCACCCGTATCTCTTCCGCCTGCCCGTTGGTCAGTTTGGCGTTCACGCTTTTCTCGCCGTAATCCCGTTTGAGGCCACCCGCTATGGCATGTTCCATATTCCGCTGGTGCGTACACATTTCCAGGTTATCCGCACGGTTGTTGTCGCGGTTCCCGTCGATATGGTTCACCTCCAGTCCCGGATTCCAGTCGGGCAGGAAGTGCTGTGCCACCAGACGGTGCACGGAGAACTTCTTTCCGACACCGCCCTTGTAGAGTCGGACACAGTCATAGAGCGAAGTCGTCCCACACCAATGACACATGATACGTTCGGGTTGTGTCCAGGTGATACCGTCATGCGAAACTTGCCGTTCCAGACTCTTGACACGCCCGAGGTTGCTGATCTTGTACTTTCCTTCATAGTTCTTGATATCCACCCAGATTTCCCGGGTGTCAGCCATGGGTTATACGGTTTAGTGCTGTCTGAAAAATTCCCAGGTCTATCTCCACGCCGATGAACCGGCGTCCCGTATTCCGGCAGGCCACGGCTGTACTGCCGCTGCCCATCGCAAAGTCGAGGACGATGTCTCCTTCGTCGGTGTAGGTGCGTATCAGGTATTCCAGCAGGGCGACAGGTTTCTGTGTCGCGTGCAGGCAGGAGAGCTGCTTGTCCGTCTTGAATTTCAGCACACTGCGCGGATAGCGTTCCGTGGATATGTAATCCCGGAAATTATCGTGCTTCCGGTATATCTCGCCGGCATCGCATTTCCGCTGATGTTCGGCCATCACGACCTTGCGCTTGTGCCCGTCCGTCTTGATCGGATGATACTTCGGCAACCTGTCGTAAAAGACCAGAATGTCCTCGTGCGCCTTCATCGGCATACGCCTGGCGTTTAGGAAGCCTGTCGCCTGCGTCTTCTCCCATACCCAGGCATACCGCAGCCTGCGGAGATTGGAGCTGCCCAGCAGGCTCGTAAAAGGATGCTGGCAGAACAGCAGTACGGGAGTGTCAGGTCTGGATATGCCCTGTACAGCATTCCACATCCCGGGGATGTCTATCACGGCGTCCCATCGACAATGTGTCGTACCGTATGGAGGGTCTGACAATACCATGTCGGCAGTGATGCCTTCTTCAGCCAGCAGGGGCAGCACATCGAGTGCATCGCCCCGGTAAAGGTCGCAACCGTCATAGGGACGGTGGTGTTCGTAGGTCGGATTCATGGGTTTCGAGTTCCTTTAGGTTCCACAAGCAATCTCGGCGGTCAAAAAGGATTTCGTCGCCACACATCAATTCATCTGCGTATATCGTCCGCTCTTCTCCGTTACGGATTACCCGCATCCGGGCATCCGTGCACAGACGGTAAGTCTTGCCTTCAGATTCCATCTCCACATAGCGTTCGCCCTTGCCGAGTGTGATGTCCGGGGCAAGCACCGTCAGTTCGTCTTTCCAGCTGAGCCCGCAGCGTTCCGGCACGAGGAAGCGCGAGAAGATAAGGTCGTATTTCAGCGGGTCGATGGAGGTTATGCCAAGCAAGTAGGAAACCAGCGAGCCCCCGGCGGAACCGCGACCTATACCAGTTGCGATGCCTCTCCGGTGCGCCTCCCGCACCATATCCCACTGCACCAGGAAATAGTCCACATTGTCGGTCGATTCAATGATATAGACTTCCTCGTCCAGCCGTTCCCGATAGCGTTCCCGCTCCGGTTCCGGCACTTTCCGGTCCAGCCCGTCGTCAAGCAGTCGGAGGAACATCGTACGGCGGTCACCATACCGTTCCCGCTCTTCCGGTCGCATACGGTATTCCGGCATGAACATTCGCCCGGTCTCGAATGAGGCGTCCGCACGTCCGGCAATCTCCACCGTGGGACGGCACATGTGCCTAAACAGGGAATCGAAGTCCCATTGCCCGGAGAACAGAGGACGGAGCGTGTCATACAATTCATCCGCTGTCTTGAAATACTGGTCATCGCTCTGTTCATGGGCGGCTCCCGTGGCAATCTTGTTCACCACGATTCTGTACCCTGCATCGTCCTTGTCCATGTAGTAGCAGTCCGGAATCAGGACTGGTTCTACTGTAAATGAATCCGTGTCGGCATCATAACAGTTGCCGAAATAATATTTCAGGGCTTCTAGTTGCTCCCTGTCGATGCGGTCCGCCTTGTATTCGTTGGCGTCGACCTGGTAATAGACCGCTTCGGCACCTTTCCGGATACGCTTCACCTGTTTGGGGTGTCCGGCCATCCAGTAGACGGAACGGATGGCGAAAACCACCACACAACCTGCGGCATACATCAGCAGCTGTTCATAGCGGAGGGTGTTGTCTTCCGAATCGACCATGACGGCCCGTTGGATGCGCAGCAGATTATGCAGCCCCTCGTTATCCAAGGCATAAATCTTCAGCCCGACACGTTCTTCTTCGTGCATCATTGTCAGCGAGTAGCCGAATATATGTTTCAGCCCGGTATTGGCGCACTCCTTCTGAAGGTTCAGCGTGGCGGCCATTGTATTGCGGTCGCAGATGCCGACAGCCGTATGCCCGAGCCATTTCGCCTTGCGGCACAAATCTTCCGGCGAGCAGCAGGCGTTCAGCAGCTCGTAGGAGGTATGGATGCCGAGGTTCACGAAAGGTACATCATGTACCGGAGGCTTGGGCCGGCCGATATATTTCAGCAGGTTGAAACGGAATTCTTCCCGCAGGTCATAGTAGTACCAGTTCCTGCCGAACGGGAAGGCCACATGGAAGATTCCTTCTTCCATCAGCACATCCGGACTTTCCATCAGGTTGAACACGAGCTTGTCCCCGTCGCCGCGGAAGATGGATTCCACTCCCGACAGGTCGGCCGTGAAAAGCCGCCCGAAGCCGGGAATATCCACCACTTCCGTATCGACCGGGATATAGGTTATCCGTTGTGCATCGAGCCATGAGAAAAGTTCCTGTATCATCTTTCCTGTACTTTTTTGAGTTTGTATTCAAGGACGGACAGCAGGCGGCAGGCGAAAATCCCGTAGATTTCCGCTTCCGTGAGTTCGTCCCAGTCTTTGGCGGCATCAGCAATGTCCGCGATGAAAACCTCGAAATAGGGTTTCAGCCGTTCAGCCGTCCGCTTTACCGACTCGACGGCATCACCATCGTAACCGATGACTACGGTTCTGACGCCTTTCGATTGCAGCTTGTAGATCTGTACATCGGATATTTTCTTTCCGAAAGTGGCCACGGCTGCGACATGGGAATTGTCATAGAGTTCGAGTCTGCGGGTCAGGGCGATGACATCGAAAATACCTTCCGCGAGGATGACCGTATCGGTTTCATCCATACGGACGGCATCGTAGTTATAAAGGAGTCTGGAAAAGTCGTTTTCCGTGGAGTTCCGGTAACGCAGGATCTTGTACCCGCCGCTATGTCTGGTCTTGCGGTTGTGGGCGTCTATATCCTCTTTCGGCCAGGTATGGCGGGAGACATAGCCGACAACCGTACAGTCATCGATGACCGGAAAGACGACATAGTCCGCGTAGCGCGGATTGAGCCTGCCGGTTATCCCGACCGGGAAATACTCGTAATCGTCGAAACAGAAGCCGCGCCGCTGCAAATACGGATGCCGGAAAGTGCGCTTGTAAAAGTCCGGCAATTCGACCGGCACCAGTTCGTCGTCTATTTCTTCCGCCTCGTCCTTCTCCAGCAGGTGCAGGTTCAACGGTGCGGCAATGTCAGCTGTCTGCAAAACCATCAGGTCCATGCGACCGATAGCCGCCAGAAGTTGCTCCAATGTACGGGTGGATGCCCCGCAGGAGAAGCAGTGGGCCATGAAAGGCCGGCGGTGGGCAGTCGCCTTGCCGATGTAGATACCGAACTTACCGCCCGACTTTCCGCAGAACGGGCAGCGCGGAACGATAAGGTTCTTACCGCTCCCGTCCCGTTTGGCACCCGTCTCGCGGGTTATCTCCGAAACCAGATATTGATATTCCTGTACCGACAGTTCCATATTAAGGTATAGTCGTGACCGCTACAGGTTGGTTTGAAATGTTTGGAAAAAGAATCCGGATTAGCCCAATAAAAATAGACCGGCAGAATCATGGAAGGTCTTTCCACCCAAAGGAAAAGAGAAATTGTCTTCCCGGCTGGACAAAAAATGACTGCTTTTGTCTAATCGATAAAACAATATATAAATAAGGAGATTGATAATCAGCATTGGCTGATTATCAGGTGTAGAGATTGTAACTTTTCTAAAATGATACTCTCTATCATAATAAAAGCGTATTTTTTGTGCAGTACAATAAACATACTGAATGAAAAGTATCGTTTTCCAATTACTACAAATAACGGATTTGTATTTGCGAGGTCATTCGAACTTTCCTCGAACAAAGGTCGTATGATATCTCGAACGCCAAGACCCGTGAGCGGAAACTGAAAGCCTTGGAGGCGGCAGAGGAATTGAAATGTGAAAACCTGCTGTTGATAACATGGGGAACGGACGATATGGCGGAATACAAAGGGCATACAATAAAAATCGTATCTGTCCGGAATTGGTTTTACGCATGTAAGCTGCCATATATTCTCAACATTCCAGTCGTTACAAGTCAAAAAGCCACCGACACGCCGCATCCGGATCGATGGCTTTTTAGGCGTATAGGTCATTTCGGGTGCTAAAATCGTTGTAATACTGGTGTCTGTCAGTATGATATGACCATTCAAAACTTTTGAACACATATTTGATGCGAGCGCTTTCGCTCTATAGGTCAAAAACGGGTGCTGAAAATGGCACCCGTTTTTGGTGGATTCATCTGTATTTTGTTATTTTGCATTGCGGCTTAAAGCGTAACGGAGCTCTGCTGGGGAGCACCTCCGCCAGGAATAAAGCCGTCCAATATGCATAATGCGATTCAGGAGATGGCCTTAGCGGTTGTCTCCTTTTTCATTATGCAATTTGGCATATGCAAGAAAACCCGTTCATCATCCGCTTGCGGTTTTCCTCAATCATTCCCGGATGATTCCGCAAGGCTTTCTTCATGTCGGTGAATGTGCCTTCGATCATATTGTTTGTGTTGGGCATACCTCTGACTTTCTCGTATGTAAACAAAAAAGGAAGGTAGGTCGATATGCTGACCATGGCAGATCTGAGCCGTTGATGGGTATATATCGTGCGTCCGGTAATCTCGTTGACCGTCTTTTCTTTCAGGAAGTCATGCCATTTCCTCTTCCATTTCTCAAATGCACTGACGAATGCACTTTCATTCATGTCTTTTAGACGGTATGCAAGATCCAATAACTCCTTTCCTGCCTCAAGTTGCGGATTCTTGGTCAGTTTTCTTCTTATTATCGCCACCATGTGGAACTGGCACATCTGTATTCTGTATTCCGAAAGGACGGTAAACAGCTTTTGAAAACCATCAATGACAATCCCCTGAATGGCATACCCGCATCCTACTATATGTTTCACAGCGTCCTCGTAATCACTGATGTGCTCGTGGGCGATATGCTTCATGTAAAGAAGTCTGCCGCTTCCGCTTTCCAGAGCCAGCAGCACTCCTGTATTGCGCCCAAAATACGTGGCGTCGAGATGTATCACACCGCTTCCTTTGATCCTAGGCTGTTCCCAGCTGAACGAAATGGAGGCAAGCCGACGTGTCACGGTCGAAGCACTGAGACCTGTAGTTTCACTGATCTGGGCTATTGTCTGCTTGCCGTGCAGGTACATCTCCCAGATGTCTTCTTTTGTAAAATCACGCCCGCCGCTGAAGCGGCGTCCACAAACCATGCACTTGTATCGTTGGACGCTTTTGCGTTTTCCGTCCTTCTTTACAATGGGGGAATTGCATGTCGGGCATTTTTTTGTTCATAATGCAATTTCTATATTTTCAAATGCCAAAATATACTGAAAATCAAATAGAATGCCACGCTATCGGCACCCGTTTTGACCTATAGCGTGGCGTTTTCCTGTTTTTGAGGCGTTTCAGCACCCGTTTTTGACTAATAAGTCGCTTTTTTATTCCCTGTTCAGATTTCAGTGTCCTCTGCCCGTCATAGAACACCTCATTGTCGTAGTCGGTGGCAATCCTGATAGTGTCTCCTTTCTTGAAGAACCGGCTTTTGGCCACGTGCAGGCGCATAACGTTCTCCTTTCTTTCAGCCGATGACTGGTTGAGCGAAACAAGGTGCGTGCACGGGCGGGCCAGACCTTTGGCCTCCGAACAGTTGTACTCGGTCAGCACGTTCCGCTCGTCATTCAGCCACTCCCGGTCTTCGATGGTAGACTGGTAAGTCACCACCATCCATACCTTTTCGTCCGCCGCCAGGTCCTTCAGGTCATTAGCCACCGCGATACGCTTCGCCCGTTCATGGTCGGCTCCCCATGAACGGCGGTTGGCATCCGTCAGCAAGTCCATCGAATCCACAATCACGATGTCCGGATTATATCCTTTGAGCTTCCTGTATTCCGAAATGCCGTTCTTGATGTCGAGTGTCGAGACCTGGGCATTGAAACGCGGGTAACTGCGCACCGTGATGCTTCCGGCATACGAGGCGACCAGTTTTTCCAGATGTCTCATCTCCGTATCCGAAATCTTTCCCCGCTCGTAATAGTAGGCGTTCCTGGAAATCAGTCCGCCGGAATAGGCGTTCAACGCCTCTTCTTCCGAACCTTCCAGCTGGAAATGCAGCACATGCAGCCCGTCATCGATGTCCGCCCTGACACCGATCCATTTGGCGATGTGCGACTTTCCCACGCCTGTGCTGGCCAGGAAACAGGTCAGCTGACCTCGCAGGTTACGTCCGGCATTGAGCGCATCCAGATACGGGATGTAGAAGCGGGACACACGAGGGGCGGCCGAGCGTTCCTCTTCCTCCTCGCGCCGGCGGTTCCTCTCGAAACGCTCCTTGAAAGTCGCGGCCACATCGACGAACGAGGAACTCTTCAGCGTGAACCCTGCCAGCCACTCGGCATATTCCCGAAGAGTCTTCTCCGCCTTGTCCTGTTTGTTCTCGTTATACAGTTTTCCGACCTCCGCATAGACCGACTGCAACCGGACCCCCTTGATGTAGGACTCCAGCATGTCGGTCATCACCTCGGCACTCTGTCCCTCGTCATACTCCCGGAAAGTGTCTATCAGCTCGATGGCGTCGTAATCCTCATGGAAGTCTGTGCCAGCACGGCATACGACGGCGGTGTCTTGTATGTCTTGAAGTGTACGGCTATCGCCTCCTGTACCTGCTGGAACGAACGGTCCGGCAGGTATTCCTTACGCATATGCCGGGCTAGGACAGCACACAACGGTTCCTGTCTGAGCGCCGTGGCATAGAGTTCATACAGGAACTCGGCACTGAGCGGATTGACGGCACTCATGGCTTCGCCTCCTTTTTCCGCCACGCCTCACAGCGGATACGGTACAGTTCCGGATAGCGCGCCTGTGTCCTTCTGCGGCATGGCTCCGCTTTCGCACATTTTGAGCATGACGGGGAGAAAGGCGTCCACATCAGCGTGGAGAGCGCACAGACGAGATATCCCGCTTCGGTGGAGAGCAGTCGCCGCTTGGTCGTCTCCTCGTATTCCGGATAAATAAAACGCCCGAACGGATGGCTGCGGCGGTCTTCCACTGCCCGCGCCAAATCATGCCGTGACAGCCCGAAACTCTTCAGCCACCGGTCCTCCCGGTAGCGGCGTTCCTTTCCCGAGCGGAGATAGCGCCGATGGCTTTCTTTCCGAATGAATGGGAGACGTTCCATTTCCTGCGATACGCGGTATCATATCCGGAAATGGCATATGTCTGGCAGATACAGAAGTCGGACAGGCGTTCCGCACTGACGGAGACGACCTCCCGGCACAAGCCGTCGAAACACATCCCGAGCTGCCTGTCCGACTTGCCGCCGGTAGGGAACACAAAATCCGCCCACACCGTGGTGCGGACCAGCCGTGTAAAGAGCCTCCGGCATCCGTCAATCCATTCTTTTCTCTCCATCGCGTGTCAATAGTTTGCGCAGCTGCGTCTTGGCTAGGAAGATGCGGCTTTTTACCGTTTCTACGTTCCTGGTCTGCAAAGTACCGTTGTTATAGGTGATTTCCATGATTTCCCCGAGTTTGTAACCAGCCTGCTGCAAGAGCAGGGCTTCCCGGTAAATCGGTTTGAGCCGGTCCAGTGCCCAGAGGATGTCATCGTTATAGAACTCGCGGTAGTTGTCCATCCCCATGCTGTTTCCCGACGGTTCGTCCTCATCCGACAGCGAAGAGGATATTTCCGAAATGTCGATATTGTCGTCCGGGGGCATGCGGTTCCTGTTGCGGTTGTTCAGGTCCGCCACAAGCCGTTTGGTCACGGCATAGATCCAGGTCTTTACCGGACGGGCCGGGTCATAACTGTCCATATACTTGAAGAAGTTGGCCAACGCCTCGAGGTAGTTGTCCTCGATGTCCTCCTGGTTATAGGTATATTTGATACAAATGCTGTATATCAGATTCTTGTGCGGCATCACATATTTTCTGAGAAGTTCCGCCCTCTGTCTCGCGGATTCGTCTTCAGGCTGGAGAACCGCAATAAACACATCTTTCTTTTCCACGTTTCCACTGACTGAAAAGGTTGATAATGAATCTCATGTCCTAATCTGTCAGCTACCGTGAGCGTCAATTGAAAAAACGGGCGGCAGCATTACCGCCGCCCGGAAAAAATCCAAACCGTTGTCGGCTTGTCACAGCCTGTGCCTGCGGATGTAATAGTAGAAGAGGTGGCAGGCATCCGCCGCATTGTCATCCACCGGGACAATACCGTATCTGTCCTTGCAGGCCGCGACCATCTGCGTCTTGGTGGCGTGTCCGTCTCCCGTCGCCCATTTCTTGAGGACAGCCGGGTTGACGAACTCCGGTTCCGGGATATCCAGTTCATCGCACACTTCGAGCAGGATACCCCTGAGTTCCGAGAGCCGCCGCATGTCGTAGAAATGGCGGTTCACGCTCACATCCTCGGCCACGACGCGGCGGATGCCGTAACGACGGAGCAGCGAGAGCAGCGTAGTCCTGAAAGCGCCGTGCATCTTGTTGCCGTTGCGCCGTTTGCTTTCGGTGAAGTTCCATGTCCCGGCCTCATGCAGGGAGAAGTATCCGGTATGCGTGGCGATGTCCAGCGCCAGTACCTGCTCCCGGGTCAGTACGCTATTCTCCGAGTCTCGATTCGCCATTCTCTTTCACGATTACCAGTTTATGCGGATAGCCTTCAGCCACATTCCCGTGCGAGACTACCAGCACGGTACCGCCGAGCGAGTTCAGCGCCTCGAACATGGAGGCCAGCCCCGCTTCATCGACCGCCTCGAGTATCTCGTCCAGCACGAGCAGATCCAGTCCCTTGTCCCCGTCGCAGTTGCTGTTCACGAGTTTCTGCATGGCAGGATGGTCGCCAAATTCACACGGGCGGCTTCGCCTGCCGAAAACTTGCCGAACGAGCCGCAGTCCATGCCGTCGCGCAGCAGTGAGATGGAGATTTTTCTCCCTTACCTTACCACTCTTGAGGACGGTATACCCGTCGAAGCG
>ENA-OQCY01000003-OQCY01000003.1-human-gut-metagenome-genome-assembly--contig:-NODE-3-length-41895-cov-1.677217_pt1 | contig 41895 bp, 49 predicted proteins | sample MGYA00242506_ERZ504596 | MGnify/ENA primary metagenome ERZ504596 (study PRJEB26092, sample SAMD00036322) | human gut metagenome | host: Homo sapiens | study: EMG produced TPA metagenomics assembly of the... | reverse complement strand
TAATAATGACTTATATCGTAGTATGAGTGACGGTGATTATTTAATTACTGCTATGGGATTATTTATGACTGATATTAATAATTCTGAAACTCCTACTGCTAATTATTTACTTCCCATACCTAGTGATGCTCCTAAAAACTTTACTATTACTGCTCCTAGATATAGTCTTGCTGGATTACGTAGTCAACTAGAAGATGGAACTAAAATTATAAATAAAGAACATCCATTATTTAAACAGTATTATAATATAGTTATTCAAGAACTTACTAATATGGCTCAAGCTGTTAATGTAATGTTTAAGACTAATGATAATGGTAATCCTATTTTAACTAATGGAGATTTTGAATTTAGTGATACTTATAATAATAAACCTGAACATTTTTATAATCAATACCATAAAGATGGAAAAGGTAATGTATTTACTACTAAAGATGGACACAAAGTTTTAGCTGGTAGAGTATTTAGTTTTAAACGTTTAGTTAGTAAAATTACTCCTAATAGTAATGGAGCATTTAATGAACTAATTGGATATGGTAAAACTATTGACATCCTCTACGGGGGGGTCTACACATGGACTTAGCTATATTAATAATCAAGTAGTTCTTAATGCAGAACAACGTGTTGCTCTTGAAGATGCTGTTGCTGATTGGTTAAATGAATATATAACTAATGGTTATAAAGAACTTAAAAATAAATATGGTACATTTATTGATGATAGGATTAATAATGAATCTTTAGCTGAATTTCTAGTTAATGATTATCTTGTTAGAGATAGTATGTACGATATGTATGGTGGTGACCAAAGTTTTTATAAGAATGGTCAAGCTATTCTAAAACGTATTAAAGAAGTACAAGCTAGTGGTAATCCTTTTGGTAATACAGACTTTACTAAAAATGATTTAGATATAGCTACTAATTTATATGATGTAACAATTAATGGTAATGCTGTTACCGTTCCTTATACAGTTAATGGAGTTACTAAACGTAAAAAAGTAATTCTTCAAGATAAATTTAGAGGTGTTACTATTTATAATACTTTTAAAGCTTCTGATAAAATTGTTATTGATAGACTTGATAATCAACTTAAAAAAGCTGGACTTGATAAAAAAGATAGAGAACGAATACTAGAACCATTTAAAGGAGGAGTTAATGCTAATGATGCTCAATCATATATTACTCTTGAAGAATGGATTCGTCGTATTACTGCTGCTGGTGAATTAGATAAATATGCTGGACTTATTCAAAGTCTTACAGATGATACTCCAATAGATAAAATTGATTGGACTAAATTTGCTAATAAAGTTCAAATTCAAAAGAATTTCTATTATGATTTATATTATGATACTACTGTTGGTATTGAAGTTCCTAGACAAGTAAAGAATGCTGAGTTTGTTCTTATCCCTAAACTTATTAAAGGAACAGAACTTGAAAAAGTTTATAATATAATGACTAATAGAGGTGTTCATCAAATTAATACTGTTGAAACTGTTAAAGTTGCACAACATAACAGAATGACACTTTGGAATAATGATGGTGTTTTAACTGATGAATCACTTAAAGAATTTGATAATAATGTATTTGATAATTCTGAATTATTTAGTTATAATTATCTTTATCGTCAGCAAGAAGTTCCTCAACATATGGTTGATGCTAGTAATAAAGCTGCTATTCAGATTATGAAAAAAATGCTTGATAATCTTCCTAATAGAACTGAACTTAATGAACTTAAAGATAAAGTATTTAATAATTATGTAGCTAATATTAGAAATAGTTTTGAAAAAACTTGTGCTGAACTTGGTATTGGATTAGATGATAATGGTCATATTGATTTAAATTCTAATGGTACTATTAAAAATCTTAATCGTTTTGTATTCTTTGATAGATTTAAAGAAAATGCTCAACAACAAGGAGTTGAGAAAGCTCTTCTTGAATTTTTTGATTTAGATAGTGCTGGATTTAATAATCTTCCTTTATTTTTGTCTAATATTAATAGTAAACTTGAAAGTATTGCTAATAGTTATTTTAATACTAATATTACTAGACAACTTATTAGTGGTTGGCATGCTGCTCAGTTATCTGATTTTGGATTTAAAGTTGATAAACAAACTCAAACTGATAGTAAACTTCAATATAAAAAGATTGGAAAAGTTGATGGCACTCCTGTTTATTATACTGAAATTAAACTTCCTAGATGGAGTAGTAAACTTAAAGGATTAAATATTGAACAAGTTCCTGATAGCTTACGTACTATGATTGGTTATCGTATTCCTACTGAAGGTAAGCAATCTATATGTATTATGTATGTTAAAGAGTTTCTTCCAGATGCTTATGGTAGTACTGTTGTTGTTCCTGATGAATGGGTTACTCAAACTGGTTCTGACTTTGACGTTGATAGTGTTTATGGTATGTCTAAAACATTTAATCTTGTTAAAGGTGTTCCAACTGAAATTACTCATGCTAGATATACTAAAGATGAAGTAGGGTATATTAATTATGTTAAAGATAATGTAGATAAAGCTAGTCGTAAAATTCTTGGTAAGACTTATAATAAACAAGGTAATATTAGAGCTTCTTTAAAAAATAGCGAAGATGCTATTAATGCTACTCTTGAAGGTTATAATGGTAATCTTAAAGTTGTTGAAAAAATTGCTAATGATGGTGGACTTAAGTCTTACGAATCATACTTGAAACTCCCCGTGGAGGATACAAGTAGTCAAGCTGCTAGAACTAATGCTATTATTCAATCATTTATTGATATACTTAATAATCCTGCTGCATTTGAAGAAAATACTACTACTTCTAATTTTGAAAATGTCAAAGAAGCTAATGAAACTTATGCAGAAATAGTTGGTGCTAATAAAACAACTGTTGCTCCTAGTGATTTCTTTACTCAACTTGATTGGTTTGATGCTGCTACATCTGGTATTAAACTTAAAGGTATCAGTGTTAATCGAGATACTTTTATGAGTATTGGTAATGTTACTAAGGCTAATCATAGTGAAGGTATTAAAGTTATGTACACTACTGATGTGATTAGTGAGCAAGAAGCTGTTAATAGATATGGTAAAGAAAATGTTGAAACTATTGGTAATAAACATATTCGTATTACTCATAAGAATTTTGGTTGGTCTGGAGATGATAAGAATGTTGATGGCTATTTGATTAATCCTTATAGTTCTCAGACTACTGCTCATATTCTCGATGTTATGAAAGAGGGGGCTATACATAATGAAAATACTTATACGTTTAATGCTTTCAAAACTATTGTTGACTTTGGAAGTAATTATGATACTGCTATTGGATTTATGTGGCAACCTGCTATTGATATACTAGTTCGTAAATGGAAAGAAACCAATAGTGTTCTTGCGGAAGGTACTAAAAATCCGCTTACTGAAGCTATTAGAGAAGTTGCTCATAATCTTGGTTTTGGTGAAAAAGTTAATTTTGCTGGACGTAAAAAGCTAATTGATATTATTAATGAAAGTTATGGTGAAACTTTCAAGAAATTATTCAATTTAAGCGTTTCTGACGCATTTTTATCACCTGACCTTATCTTTTCATCAGACGCATATAAATCTCGTCTTAGAGGGGAAATGAATGGTGTTCAGCAGGCTTTATTTGACCTTTATGTTCTAGCACAATTCAATCGGTTAAACTCAATCGGACAGGATATAAGTAATAATCTTAATATTCTTAGTGCTGATAAATATGGTGCTAAACAAAGTTTTTATGCTAGTGATAAAGTATTTAGAGATGCTAGAACTGTTATTGAAAATAGTAATATTTATGCTCCATCCTCTACGGGGGGTCAAACCTTGCTATTAGAGAGTGTCTTTCCTGATATTAGTGGTGGTATAGATGCATTTATTAAATCAGATATATCTAGAAGTAGTTATCCTAGTTTAGCTGCATTTTTACAAATGAGTACTGCTCTTAGTGTTAAAGCTACTCAACAAGTATTTGAAACTGCTAATCCTATATTTATTGATTATGTATATAGAATAGCAGAATGGACTAAAGGTGGAATAATGACTGAAAAGTTATATAATGATTATAAAGATTATCTTATTAATAAACTAGAAGTAGGTAATAATGGTAGTTCTTATCTTAATTTACCTGTTACTGTTGTTAATGGTGATTTTGTTCATCCTAAATATATTAAAGAATATGGTACTGGACAATCTAGAGCTTTAGAAGTTGGACGAGTAAGTGGTACATTAGTTAATATTAAAACAGATGATGTTGTAGTTAAAAATATATTTGAGCCTACACAAACTGAAATTGATGTATTTGCTAGACTTACTCCTGCTCAGAAAGTTGATTGGATTAAACGTAATTTTAGTCAAGATGGTAGTGTATTTGAACATATTGAAATAGTTGCTAATGATGAAAGAAATAATCGTCGTAATGTAAATATTCAATATATTAATTACATACAAGGTGATATTACTAATGATGAAGCTCATAGATTATTTGATAGGGCTTGGAATCATCCCAACCCTCTTATTAAACTTACAGCTCTTGATTTAGTTAAATATGCTTTTATTGTTGAAGGTCATAAATTTAGAACTAGAAATATTAGTAGACTTATAAGTAATACTCCCCTTAGAGGATTAAGCGATGGGGGTATAGCTATTGGAGATATAGCTATGAAAGGTATTAATAGTTATGGTCTTGTTGATAAAGATAATGTTGAAGATATAATTGGTTTTATTCGTAAGAATTATAATAGTTTTAATTGTCCTAGTTATACATTTAAAAGACTTACTAATAATAAAATTAATTATAGTCTAAAAAGAAGTGGTATTATTACTTTTAATGGTCAAGAAAATCTTGATAATGTAGGAATAATAAGAAATGGAGATGTTGTTAATGTTATTAGAATTAATAGAAATTTATATATTAAAGGAACTTATGATGGCACTTTAGCTTATTATCCTATTGATAGACTTGAATCATTTGAAACTTATAATAGTATTGAACCAAGTATTATAACTAATAATAATATTCATAAACCGTTAGCTGTTCTTCTTTATGAAGGTCTTACTCAACAAGAAAAACGAGATAAATTTATTGATGGCATTAAAGATAATATTAATGAAGCTGTAAATAAAGGTTATAAAGAAGTTCCTGAATTGTATAATAAATATATTACTGATGAGTATTTCCAACCTTTTATGAATACTCCTTTTGAGAATAATACTATATATACTATTAATGATAGATTTTATCTTAATATTAATGGAACTACTGCTATTAATTTAAGTGATGATTTGAAACAATATAAAGCTAAATATCCTAATATTGAAGATAATAAACTTGGACTATTTATTGAAATTAATGAAAATGAAATAGGTAGAATTACTAGCAATACTGATAGATATAGTAGTGTTGATGACCAAACTCCTATTGGTAGATTTGCTAAAAATGCAAGTTTAATTATTTCAAGAGCTGTTCGCCATGGACAACCTGCTGCCCAGAATGTTCTTAATGCTCTAAATAATGCTGAAATTAACTATCTTGATAGTAGTAGTCTTTCTGATAATTCTGAATTTTCGTTATCAGTTATAGCTAATTATATAGATGTTGAAGCTAATAATATTCTTAATGATATTAATCGTTTTATTAAAATTGACGGTATTGATAAACCTATTAACGATAAAGATGTTATTAGTAAAGTTCTTAAAGATGAACAACTTCAAAATCGTTTCTTAGATGTTATTCTTAGTGCTAATACATTTAAGAATAAATACAAACTTATTAGCGAAATTGATATTGATAGTACAAATCTTGATGATAAAACTAAAGAGAATATTAGAAAGATTCAAAAATTAGTTAATCAAGTTGATTCTAATACTACTGTACATTCTGCTAGAAAAGATTGGTTTGAAAGATGGATTCAATTACGCACTACTAATCCTAATTATATAAGTGGTCTTATGAAAGAATTTGATGCTTATGGAGATACTGGATTTATGGACTATTGGATACAAGATATTCGTGCTAATCGTAACTTTGTATTGCAAAATATACTTAAAGATGTAATGGGTACTGTTGAAGAAGGTCGTCTTAATGGTATTAAAGAGTCTAATGACTTTAAAAACTATCTTAAAGAACTTAAATCCAGAGCTGCTAAAAATGGTAAATCTGTTAGTCTTGATAGTATAATTGATGATGATGGTAGATTAATTCAACCTAATAATCCTATTTGGGAAGAAAAGATGAAGAAATATAGAGATGCTGCTATTGAAGCTGAACAAAAATTTGGTATAAATAGTGTTGAACATCTTATTGCTCTATCTAATAAAGCTAAATTTATTGATATGACTACTATTCATCAGCTTAAACCAATTACTGTTCAAGATGAAGATGGTAATAATGTTACTATTGAATATTCTACTTATATTATAAATCTTGAAAGAAGTCTTCTTGGTCTTAAAAAAGGAGATGATGGTATTCCTAAAGAATTTGCTGAATATAAAAGACTTAATGGTAGAATACGAGATATTCTAAGTCAAGCTACTGATAATGTTACTACACAAAATCAAGATGAAGAACTTGGACGTATATATGCTCAAATGGATAGTCTTACTAGTCTTTACGATGAAGATGGTAATAAAAAGATTGGTCATGACTTGAATGTAGCTGAAAGACTTCGTGCTTATCAAACTAATATTCGTAAAGTTAAAGAAATGTTCTATGATAAGCAAGCTAAAGAAGGATTTGATTCTAAACTTAAAGAACAACTTTCTATTATTAGTAAATATGAAAGTCAACGTGACGCTAATGGTAATCTTCTTATTAGTATGGAAGAACTTATGAAAGTTCCTGAATATCGTGAAGCTAAAGAATGGATTCGTAAGAATACTAGATATATTCTTGATATTAAAGATATAGAAGATTTAAATTGGGCGTTTGAAGAACTTAAAGACGCTAATAAAGGTAATAGTGTTCTTAATCTTGCTATTAGAGAATTTCAAGCTAAAGATGAATTTAACGTAGTTGATGGACGTAAGATACCTGAAGAACGTGCAGCTCTTATTAAAGCTGAAACAGTTAGAAAATATAAATATACTAAAGGTAATGGTATGCCTTATGTTGGTATTATTCGTTCTGCTGAAGATGAACTTAGAATTTATCGTGCTGATTTCTATAATTATCTTACAGGTAATAAATCTAAGAGCGAAGAAGAAATTAATGTAGGAGAAGCTATTAATAAAATACTTGAAAAATATTTTGATAATGCTACTAGAACTCTTAATACTGCTGATATTAGTCAAGAAGATTTAGAACAACTCAAGACTGGTTTTGAAGTATTTAATGAAATTACTAGAGGTGAAAAGAGTACTGATAAAGATAAAGCAAAACGTGTTGCTGAATTTATTGAAAGTGAATGTGATGTTACTTATAATTGGAAACAATATGAACTTGATAAAAATAGAGCTTTTGCTAAAGGTAAAAAGTATTATGATAAATGGCTAGAAGTATTTAGTGAACAAGTTGAAGAAAATGGAACTATTGCAGAAAGACCTAATCGAACTATTTATGGTATTATTAAACCTAAAGATTTAGATAAATGGACTGATATTGATAAAACTGCTGCAATTAATATTCTTCAAAAAAGAACTAGAGAAACTACTACTCAATACTATTATATAAAAGAAAAAGAAGTTCTTGATAAATATGGTATTGATAGTCCGGAATATAAACAATGGTATAGAGATAATCATTATTTTGACCCTTATACTCGTACTATTAAACCTATTCGTATTTGGACTACTATGCAAATGATTAAAGACGATGGTTCAGCTGTTGTTGGTAATTACGAACCACGTATTAATCAAATGCACATTACTCCTAAAGAAGAACTTGTTAATCCAGAATATAGTAGTTTTGTTAATAAGTACAAAGTAGGAACAGGATATGATAATCCTAATTATACTAGTCTTAATGAGTATCAACTTGAACTTATGAATAAAGTAAATGAACTTATGAAAAAGTATTGTTTTACTAATAGTAATAAGAGATATGTTGATATGGGTTATCTTCCAGCTTTACCTAAATCTAAAGATATGACTGTTAAAGATTACTTTGAACAAGCTCTTAGTTTTCTTGGTTGGACGGCTAATGTTCCTAATAATATTAGTTGGAGAAACAATGAAGATTTAACTTTTGATAAAGATTATGATATTCCTAATCCTAGATTATCTCAATTAGCTAATAAAGATACACAACAACTTCCTACTATACCTAAATTTAAAGAGCCTAATGAAAGTGATGAAGAATTTAGTAAACGTAAAGCTGCTGCTATTAAAGCTAGAGATGAGATTATTGAAAAGAATAATAAGATTCATAATGATATTCTTAATCGTAATTGGGAAGAAGTATTTAATAGTTTCTTAATTGAAAGTAATAGATATAATGCTATTAAAACAGTTAAAAATCTTCTTTATACTGCCGACCAAATTATTACTAGTAATACTGCTTATGATATAAATTATAAAGGTAATATAACTGAAAATAGAGAAGCTAGTGCTGGTGGAGAAATTGAATATAAACAAGAACAACAAACTAGAACTAGTCAACATCTTAGAAGTTTTATTCGTCGTCTTGTATTTGAACAATATAAAGAAAATAAAACTCCTAATTTAGTTAAGCTTGGTTCTCTTGCTCAGAATATCGCTGGTAGTAAATATATGATGATGAATATTACTGGTGGTATAGCTAACGTTCTTACTGGTTCTAGTAATATATTTATGGAACGAGCTGCTGGTGAATATATTAATCTTAAAGATTGGGAAGCTGGTAAATCTGAATGGATTAAAGGAACTGTTAGTTATATGGCTAATATGTATAGTGAAAATAGTAGTACACTTCAAGATGCTATTATTAAACTTAGTCATGTAGTTGATTTTGATAGAGTAACTGAAGTTAGTACTGCTGAAGGTCTTAAAGAAAATATTCGTAGAGTTCGTGGATTACTATTTAGTCCTCAATCTGTTGGTGAACATTATATGCAAAATGTTATGCTATTTGCTATGCTTAAATCTCATAGACTTGTTGATAATGGTAGAGGTGGTTATGATATAATGAGTAAAGAAATGTATCATCGTAAAGCTGAACAAGATGCTCTTATGTCTGTAATAAATACTCCCCGTGGAGGAGAGAGCCAAGCTCTACTTGAACAATTCAATAAGTTTATGGATGATGCTAAAGCTGATAATAAAAAACGAGCTAAATATAATCTATTTAAAGCTAATCCTATATTCGATTTTGTCAAGACTTATCTTAATGAAGAACAACAAAGAGAATATATAGCTAAACGTAAAGAACTTATTAAAGATATTGATAAAAAGTTTGCTGAACTTCCAGATATTTATAATCAGTTTGAACTCAAAGATGGAATTGCTCAAATAAAATCTGATAGTAAACTTACTCTTAAAGAATATGCTAAATTTATTGATAAAGTTCGTGAAGTAAATAAGAAAGTTCATGGTGTTTATGATAAACTTGGTTCTGCTAATATAGAACAACATTGGTGGGGTGGTATGGTTATGCAATATCATAAACATCTTTATCCCGGTTTTAAGAAACGTTATCGTTGGAATGGTTATTATAATGAAACTCTAGGTACTATTGAAAAAGGTAGTTATACTAGTCTTTATGATTATTTAACTATTCCATTTAAAGAAACTAACATAGGAGAAATTAATAATGTAAGTGATGTTCTTAAAGCATTTCAAACTTATGGTAAGAATTTGCTTTCATTTGCTATTAATTTCAAACTTAATTATGAACTTCTTCCTGAACATGAAAAAGCAAATATTAGACGTAATTTAGGTGATTTACTTTATGTAGGTGCTGCTATTATTGGAGCGATTGCTATAACTGGTATGGGAGGTGATGACGATGAAAGTATTATATATAATCTTATGCTTTATCATGCTGACCGTCTTGCTTCTGAAGCTGCTTCATTTACTCCATTTGGTGCTTATGCTGAAGGTAAAAAGTTATGGTCTAGTCCTGTTGCTATTGGGCAAACTATTAATGACTTAATTGGTACTACTGCTATGGCTGCTAGATTCCTTATTGAAGAAGATTTTACTGAGGAATATACTACTGGTAGATATAAAGGTATGAATAAGTTTGAAGTTATGGCTATTCGTAATATACCTGTTGTTCGTAGTATTAATCGAGTTCTTGATTTACCTAATAATAATAGTTATTATAAACTTGATGAAAATATACTTAGTATTATACCTTATAAAGATATAGCTAAAGATATATTTGAATAAACTAGACTTGAATCTAGTAAAAAAGAAGGGCTTGCCTATGGTATCACTACCTAGACAAGCCCTATTTTATTTACTAATATTAATATATTTAAAATCAATAGTATAATGACCTTTAATATCATTATTGTGTTTATCTTTATAATGATTAATCAATCTTTTCTTTTTAAGATTATGTAAAACAGATTTTATAGAAGATATTGGAACTTTAGTTTTATCTTCACAATCATTATAAAATATACTATTAACGATAAAATAAGATTTAGTTATATCATATATACTAATAATATAAAGAAAAACATTTTTCTCATTATTAGTAAGACTATAAAAATCTTTTAGAGTATCAACATATACATTAATATAATTTCTATTCTTTTGTTTATTAATAAGTCTAATTCTATTATACTTATTAATAACTTTATTAATATCTCCATATTTAAAATAAATCATAACTATATATCTAATATAACTTTACCTTTATCATTAATAATAACTTCTATATTTTCATAATACTTATTATATTCTTTAATAAAATCTCCAATACTTCCTTTAAAAATAATATTATGATTAATTATATAAATAGACTTACGAGTAGTAGCCTTAATAACATTAAAATTATATAATATATTAAGACCATTATAAAAAAGTTTCTGTATTAATATTATATTCATCAACAATGTCTTTTTCTGTAAATTTAATAACATTAGAATTAAAATCTATATTTTTACATATGTGTATAAATATAATATTAGCTCCTTTATCAAAATATCTTATATTATTAATAAAATTAGTATTAATAGTAACAAAATTTCTATTATAATCTTGTCTAGTAATAGTATATTTTTTATTATTATCTATAATATTATTTTTATAAATAATTTTTAAACTATTATTTATTTCAAAAGGAGATTGAATAATTTTATTAAGTTTCTTTCTAGTTTCTATAGAATTTCTACGTTCTATAAGTTTACTAAGTTTAGTATTAAATTCCATAATAATATCTTAATTAAAACCATCATCATTATTCCCAATAACACACATAAGAATAATAAAAACTATAATACCAACAACAAATAGTTTTCCACTATACTTATCCATAGCTTCACTATCACTAATATTATTAGCAACTGCTAATAGTTTAACACCACCAAATACAATTCCAAGAAGAACAATAAATGCAACCATAATTATAATATGTTTAAGTTTAATAATAAGATAAAAATAAGCCCCAGTAGTAAGACTAGCTTATCTACCAGGCTTCAGTCATGCCAACGACTATAAGTTTAAGGATTAGTAGAACGCTCCGCTTCGCTACGCTCAACTCCCCGTAGAGGATGGAATAGACTAGTATTCATTCAATCAATATAATCATTATCATTAATAACTATACTAATATTACTAGCATAACTACCATTCCATCCTCTACGGGGAGTATAGCGAAGAGTGCGTAGCACTCGTAGCGGTTCCAAGCTAACCATTAAATTAAATAAAGCCAGCTCTATTAGAACTAGCTTTAAGTATAACATATAAACCATTAGCATCAGTATTAACTATTCAATAGTTATAATAACTTCACTAAGTTCTTTACTATAATCAATAACTTCTTCAATAGGAGATATTGTACTATTCCAATGTTCAACTTTTACTTCAGACTTTTCATCACAAGTCTTAAGTGTTTCTATAAGTTCTTTAACTGTCATAGCTTATTCTTTTTCAAGTTTATTAATAATATCTTTAATATAATCACTAGGAAAACTACCTTCAAGTCGAGCTAATTCTTTTCTTTTATAATCATTATCGACTTTAGTAATAACAGTAGTAGGAAATTTAGTAATTTCTTTTCTTAGAATATCATCTAGATTTGTATTACGAATATTAAGAGTAATATCACAATTAGCTTCATTAATAGCATCAGTTATATTTTTAATTGCTATTTTACAAGCGTCACAGCCATCTCTAGTAAAACAATCAATACGTATCATAACACAATAGCATTATTTTTAACAGCTTCTTTAATAGTATTAGGAACTCTAAGAAGAGTATTCTTAATCATTTCAGTAGTAAGACTATCAGAATATACATAAGTAGCATAAGTTCTCCAACTATCTTTAATTACAACAGCAAATTTATTCGGATTATCAACATTAGTTTGAATATATTCTACTTTAGTATTTTGATATTTCCACATCCAAGCAATAGCATCGGCACATTTAGCACGAGTTATACAATCATATTCATCAATAAATGCTTCAACAAATATATTATTTGTTTGTCTTGTAGGTTCATCTCCAGTAAGATAATTAATATCATTACGAAGTTCTTCCCAAGTAACAGAATTACTATATCGTTTATATTCTGTATCATCTCTATATATAATACAAGTAGGATATTCAGTAATATTCTTACCAGCAACAGCCTTTTCAAGTATCATATCTTCAAGAATAAGATGGTCAGGAAGATTTTTAAAATTACATTGAACATTAGTACCAAATAAAGCTATATCAATAGCTTCTCTCATAGCTTCTGTTTTATCTTTATCAGCACTTTTATAATAAAATTCAATTTTAACCATAGTATTCGTATAATATAATGAGAATTTATAAAATTAGCTATTTTAAAGCCCCACATTGAATGATATTCATATCGTGATAGATTAATCACAATAACAATTAAAATTCAATGTAGGGCAAAAGAATCATATCTATGACTTTCCTAGCAGCTTGCGAAGATACTTTCTAATAGTGTAATCGCTTTGCACACCATGTAAAATATCACCATTACAATAAGCAGTAGGAGCATCACTAATACCAACACTACGCGCTTCTTGTCTACCAGTATCAGTATATAGATTATACCTAATAAGATTAAACCTACCGGCAAACTCAGGAAGAGCAAGAGCTTTATGAAGCCTTTCTTCAAAAAGTTTACTAACATTACAATCAGGTAAATAAAATAGTATTAACTTTTTCATAGATAAACTTCATCTCCTTCAACTTTAGCATCACTAAAATGACTTTTAAAACTTTCAACACTTCTACACCATAAAATATCAGATTCGCTAGTTTTATGATATATAACAGCAGGTATCCATTTACCCGTATCTGGATGTTTCATTTTAGTAATATTATCAATAACATATTCATTAGACGTTTTATTATGAATATAACGAGCACCAACTTTAAGCTTTAGCTGCTCCACCGGTTCCTTCTCCAAATCCTTTGTTTCCACGTTCACTTTCTCCTAATTCTTCAATAGATTCAACTTCTTTCCAAGTAATTCTTTGAGCACTATTAATAATAAGTTGACAACATCTATCTTTACCATCACAATTATATGGCGGAGTATAAATTTTATCAAGAATATTAGTAACTGTAGTTCTAACATTATTAAGTTTAAGTCTAGCATTACCAACCATACTATCAGGTAAATGCATATGTTCTCTCAACTTATCAACTATTTCAGCAAGAGTAGATACAGCATGAACTAAATCTCTAGAAGTACGATTCTTAAAAATAATAAGAAGTTCTCCACGATAGCCCCAATCAAGAGTACCAGGAGCATTAGGCATATAAAAATCAGATTTAGTAAGGTTACTTCTAGGACGTAAAGACATTTCATTAGGTTCACCATTAGCATCATCTCCAATATTAAACGCTAAACCTGTATGATAAATATATCTATCTTTATCTCTATCATATTCATAATGAATAGGATAAACATCCATACAAGCATCACCTTCTTTACCATAAGCAGGTAAAATAGGTTGAACATTACAATACTGTTCTACATCCACAACATCTCCACTAAGAAGTTTAATCTCTTTTAGTTTAAATACTTTTACTTCCATATATATAATTAAATTATTAAATTAAAGAGCTTCTGCAAGTGCAAAAGCATTTTCTATTTTTCTTGATTTATCACCGTAACAAATACTATCAAATCGCTTAGTACCTTCAATATTATCTATATTAGAATAATATCCACTAATAGCATTAACTGCACCCCAAGCTGTACCAAGAATATCTCTTTGGCCGGGACCATCAAAATAATAACTATAAGTATCAGAAATAACATTCATTTTTCTACTACTTATTTTACTATCAGTTAAAGCTAAACCACTACGATAAGCAATATCTTTAATAGTATGTCCTGTATCTTTTAGACGTTGAATTTCATCACTAGTAAGAAGATTTTCTCCAATAAATTGAATTACATCTTCGTCAGTAACTTTAATATTAGCAAGTAAATTACAATATTGACCAAATTCTTCAGATTTAATTTTACTAATTCCAAGTATTTCTTGTGCAACAGAAATCTTATTATGAACACTAGTTGTATGTCGAAAACTAACATAATTACTACTAGTACGAATAGCAGCATTAAGAGTATTTTGACAAATAACTCTAATAGGAGTAAATAAAATCTTAACTCCACCACTACCATCATGAGTATTAGTAAATACTAGATAATTTTCAACAGGGTCACCTTTAACAAGAATATTATTAGGAAGTTTAGCACTTACAAATATTCTCTCACCATTTCCCCAAAATCCAGCAGTTTGCCAAATAGCAGAATTTTTACCAATAGCGTCATCAAAGAAATTAAAAGCATCATTGTTTTGTACAATAGTATATTTACTTTTAACAACACCTAAAGGAATATTGTAATCAGTACGATAGGTAGCAAAGGCGTTATCACACTTACGATAAATGTCAGTACCAAAAACATGAGCGCCTTCTTTTTGTTCTTTAATAATTCGGTCAAGTTCTTTATCAGTTCCAGTAAGTTTAATAGGCATTTTACCAACTAGTTCACATTTAGCTACATTAAAATTAAGTCCAGCTTTAAGCATAACTTCTTTAGCAGTAGCACAATCTGATACATCAATAGCACCAGAATAAGCCCAAGGTTTACCTTTTACTTTATACATATTATTTATTACTTATATATAATATACTACTTTGAATATCTCTAATAGCCTGATTCTTATTAACACCATAAGTATCCATATACCATTTTATTAATTCTTTTACTTTTTCTTCTAGTTCCATAATTAGCAAGATTAGTAGTGTTGACTCCCCGTGGAGGATGAACTTAATTCTGTCCTCTACGGGGAGTATAACCAAATTATTTAATAATAAGACTAGTATTTTCAACAAGTTTAGCTATACTAATATCTCTACCATCATTAAGAATATTTTTCATAGTAGTTTTATTAATACTACTACTTCTAGTCATTTCATGTTGATGATTAAAGAAAGTATTAAGTAAATCAAAATTAATTTTATTAGCTAAATCACCAATAGGTTTTTCAATTTCAAATTTAACTTTAATACAATCTAAATCATCAAGCGTAAAATAACCTCCAGTTTCTTCTCTAAGTCTAGCAGATTGTTCAGGATATCTTTCAGTAAATTTATCATTAATTTGTTCAAGAAGAACATCTCTACTAAATGAGAAATTACTATCAATCATATCATTATCCCAAAGAGATTGTAAATGTTCAAGAACTAAATCAATAAATATTTGATTAAGATTTTCATCAATCTCAACACATTTACTGTTCTTAGTATAGAGTTTACTATCAACTAGATTAATAACTTTATTACCAGATTTACCTAAATCTCCATAAGTAATAACAGCATCAAGCATAACGCCTTTAAGTCTTTCAGCATTGTTTTCTTTAGTTTTACGAAGAACAGCTAATCGTTGCTCTTCTTTTTTACAAGATTCAGCTTCAAGATTAAGTACAGTATATGCTTTACGATAACCATCAAGTTAGATTTAAGATTATCTTGTGTAATAGCAAGGCGTTCTTCAAGTTCAGGAGTTAATTCACCTCCATTTTCTTCTAACTCAAGAAATATATCCTCAAGTTCAGTAGTAATATTATAAATACTTGCCATTATTTTCTACGTTTAGGTACATGATAAGTAGAACGATAATAAGGATTTAAATATCCATATAAATGAGTTTTATCACTAGCAGTAAGAGGTTGATTTTTACGAAGTTTCTTACATAAAAGTGTTACTTCTTTATCATCTTTACACCTAATTGTAGTATAAAGAAATTCTTCACCATCATTTAAATCATCAGTGAAATTAGTACCACTATAATTTTCAATATGAAAGTGTTTAAGTTTATAAATCTCTGAAGTCATATCCAAGTTCCATTAAATTATTTCTAATCATACCAGCTATAATTTTAGCATTAGGATGAGGAATACCAGTAGTACCATAATAACGTAAATCAAGAATATGACGCCATTCATTAATAGAATATGTATAAACACATCTAGTAGCAGTATCAAGAGGGAGAACACCACGAGCATCTTGACGGTGTAAATAATAATCATTAATTAAAGTTTTATATGTTTCTTCAGAAGCATACATACTTAATATATAAGTAAAAATAGCACCAACATTCGTACATTTACTTATCCAATGAGGAATACATATTTTAAATTTATCATCACCAAAATTATTAATAGGAAAATTATAACTTATATTAGTATTGCTTTGTAAAAAATTAATATATCTAGCTGTTTTATCAGGATGCCCAAAAGGATAACTAAAACCTGAATACATATAATTGCCAAAAGCAATAATATCTCTTTTTGAATGTAAACTTATATAATATAAACCATTTCTATAAGTTATTCTAACAGAATCTTTATTAATAACAGTTTTAATAATATTTTCTATAAAACTTGCTAGTTTATTTGTATGAACAGCTATATAAAAATGCATATTATCATACCCTTTTTTATCTTTATAAAAACCAATACATCCGTCCCCATCAAAAATACCTCTGATAAAAGATGGATAAAATTCTTTAGGAATAGCATTAATTAGTTTAATAGAATCTTCGTCTGTTTGCTTATATGTTTTGTTTTCAACAATACCTATATTAATTAAGTCATTAACAGCTTCATTAGAAAAACAATATAGTTTTTTACAATTTCTATCATTTGTTTCATTTATACTACCTAAAACATAACTCATAATAGCTTTAATATATAAATAATAATCTTTATGTTGAGTTATGTTTATTTCATTATGACTAAGTCTAATATTACCATCAGTTTCAATTAATCCTAATAAATATGCTTTTTCATGACTATTTATATTTTTAAAAGCATCATGATTAACCATACTGGCAGTATTTCTAATAGTTATATTATTATCTACAAGAATATCTCTTATTTTATTATGGCTTATTCCGCTATATTTATCTATTTTATTAATACTATGACCAGCTAAATACGCATCAATAATTCCTTGTTCTGTATGTAAATCATATTCGTAAATAGGTTGTTTATCTGAAAATCCAATATATCTGGTACTCATTTCAGTAATACTATTAGGACTAACACGATTTAATTCACGAGAAGTACTAATTTGTGTATCAACACAAAAAGTATATCTCATCATATGAAATCCAATTTCAGTATTACGAAAATCTTCAATAGGAACAATATATTTAGACAAATATTCAAATGGTACTTTATGGTCTAAAGCCCAATTACCATTAACAGTTATATAGTAAACATGTTTTTCATAATGATAACTAAAACCAATAGTATTAGCATAATTAATAATAATAGTTTCTAAAGTTTTATCACTATCATTAGCAATCATATAATAAGTTTCATGACGAAACATACTCCAATGTTCATCATTAATAAGTCGTTTAATAGTAGCTTCATCATTACCACTTGTTCTATCATAACAAACTCTTGCACATCTAGCAACATGAGCTTTAGCATCATCACCTTGTTTCCAAAGCTCAACTTTTGGTTCAATTATTTTCATCTTCTTTATTATTATAAAAATCTTTAACTACATTTCCAAATACACTATAAAAATGTTCTTTAGGTATAATATTAATAGGCTGTATAGAATCAAGCTCTTTAAAAAACTCTTTAAGACCTTTATTTCTAATCCATAAAGTATCATAAGTAGCAGTTATATAATTATCTTTATCCATGTCACAAGCTATAAAGCAAGTTTCACTATCAAGCTTATCTATACATTCTTTACATACAATAGCTTCAGCTATTTGTTTACTCTTACTAGCATCTTCTTCAACAGAATTTCCAAGCGGAGTATAACCAATAACTTTACCACAACATATACAAACTCTAGCAAGAGCATTTATACCAAAAATAGGATGTAATTTCATACCATATAATCAGTTACAAATTTAAGAACTTTATAGAAAAGACCAACAAGAGTACCAGTATTATCAATAACGTAATCATCTTGAGAGATTTTAATTTGTTCACTTTCATGATTATCATTATTATTAAGTTTTCTGTCTACTCTAATTATCATTCCTCCACATTGCTTAATAGCTTCACATTCGTTATCAAATCTAGCATCAGCAATAATACATTGACCTAGTTTATTTCTAATATCAAATGCCTTATTAATAGTACAATTAATAAAAGCTTCATGCCAAAAATGATTTCTAATAACATTAGTACCATAATATTGGAGAAGAACTCTAATTTTAATAGAAATATTACTATTTAAAGAAAGAAGTGGAGATAAATTATCATAATTAAATTCATCTATATTATTAATAATTCTATCTGCATCTTTAGTATTAGTAGAAACAATACCAGTTTTAAAATTATAATAATTTTCTTCTTTAATATCTTGTCTGTCTAGAAGCTTACGGTCAATACCGCAAAAATCAGCAATATCATCCTTAAGTTTATCAGCAAAATGAATAATTATTTCATCGTTTTCAACAAACTCATTCTTATGATATAAAAGCCAAGTATCATATTTAGCTTTTGTAATACCATCATGAAGGATATAACTAATCATAGAAGCAACTGTATCTTTACCACTTCCTTTAAATCCTTTAATACCAACAATAGAAACTTTATTAATACTCATAGTAATTTGTTTTTGTTTATCAAGACAAATATAAAATATAATAGGAATTTACTAGTAATAATGATGCTGAATTTAATGTTAAATATTATAGTGAGAATGACGCATTTTAAGGCTCATTATGACACGCAAATCTTATCATGATAGATTAATCATTCTGATATATAAAATCGAATACAGGCAAAAAGAATCATATCTACGAGCGTGTTCTGTATAGTTTTAGACCTCTAACAAATAGAAAAGCCTAGCACACTATCTTATGTACTAGGCTTCACCTTAATCAATATCTATATGATAAATAATACAAAAATCATTACGTTCTTCTACAAACTTAACATTAATATTAAAATCATCTTTAGACACAACAAAAGCATTACGCAATCTTATATCGAGAAGTCTAATAACTCTATTAGGGATATATAACTTAAATCCAGTATTAGCATCTCGAACAACAGGAATACTATTATTAACTTTATCATCATTATATAAAATCACATAAAGTTCATTACTTTTAGTTATGTCATTATATCTAACAGCAAAATTATAACTTTTAGCATCATAATCAGTAAATAGAATAATAGATTTATAATAACAACTAAAATAAGATTTAGTTCTATCAAAACTATTATTCTTAATTACATTATAATCTAATATCTCCATTTATAACAACATTTTTAATATGAGATGGAACTCTAGTAACACCACTTCGTTCACCATAATCTATATGAACAGTTCTACCAATATAAGATTGAGAATCGAATAAAACTTCCTGTTGAACAATATGACTAGTGCTTAAACGAGTTTCAAACTTTTCATTATTAATATCATTTTTACAAAGAAGAATAGGTAAATCACGTTTCTTTTCTTTTATAAATATCATCAAGAATTATAAAATCTCCCTCAGCAGCATCTTTAAACTTCTCCATATAATTAGCTCTACGTCTACCATATTGATAATCAGTTTCAGCATTACGAAGTATAAGACCTTCAAATCCTAAATTAATAAAATGATTTCTAGCGTCAATAGCTCATTATCATTAGTAATATATCCACTAGGAAGAATAATCAATCGTTCTTTATTATTATAATGTTCTTTAATATTATTAAAGCGAGTAGGCATTTTAATATGATAACGATATGTATTTCTATGAGTTTGATTACCTTCCATCATAATATCATAACACCAAAACTGAAGAAGTTTATTTTCAACACAATTAGTATCTTTAACAAAATGATTAATTTGATTAACAGTATAACCGGGAAGATAAACTTCACCATCAAGTGCTGCAAATCCATTAATCATATCGTCGATAATATTTGTATTAATAGTAGCAAGCAGATAATCTTCAAGATAGCCAAGAGTATGCCAAATAAGACCTTCACGACTTTGGAAACGAAGTCTAATAGGTTTAAACATATCATTTTGAGTATAAGCAGTAACAATACAACGAAGACCATTAATCTTATACTGACCATACATACAACTGACTTTTTTCCAAACATTACCATTATACGTTTTAGCAAGCATTGGAAGTAGAAGATTAGTATTTCCATTACTAAGGTCTTTAGGTAGATAAGTATTTAGAAAATTAAATAGAGTATCATTATCTCCATCCTCCACGGGGGGTAAACCCTGCATATCACAAAGTTCATCAAGATATGTATATCCTTTTTTAATCTTATCGTTATATCTACTCTCAAGTTCTTTTTGACCATCTTTTTGAGTAACAGCATAAACTTCTTTACGAATATTACCTCGAACAAGACCATAAAAAACAGTGATACTATTAGTACCACTGTCAAGTTCAGCCCACCAAACAGTAGGCGCACCATTATTATTTCTACGATAAAGTTTATTCATTATGTTCACTTATTTTTAAACCATTAAATGCAAAACTAACAGCTTTACCACCTAGAAGTTTAGCTTTACGTTGAGCAATCGTTTCCTTTTTAGGCTTAATAGCCTTTGCAATACCGGTGCTAACATCAATGGGTTTACCTGTAAAGACATCTTTTGATTGATTAACTCTGCTAGAACTTCTAGCGCGTTTCCTTGGTTCTTTACTATAATATCGTACTGGGTTTCTTCTCTCGAAATCAAGATTTTTTTCATGTATATCAATAATTCTTTTAATAATACTATTACGATAATCAATATAACTTTGAGCTTTTTCTGGATGATGTTCTAGAACAAGATAAAGTTTATCAAGAATATATTCAATACTAGAAAGAGTAATACGATAACCATAATTAATAGTTTGTCTAGGACGAGAACCATCAGGATAAATAGTAGTACAATCTAAATCTTTAATATAAGATTCAATCGCATCAGCCATTGTAGATTTATCAATAATATAATTAATATATCTAATATCTCTATCATCTAGCTTTTCTTCATATCCTTTTATTATCATAGATTTTCTTTCTTACATTTATAAATAATAATACGAGTTGGTTTACCTATAAGACAGTGATTATATTTAAACCATTCAATAATATCAAATGTAGAATAAGTTTTAGCTATTCCTTCAATAATAGCGCAACCCTCTTGATAATTAAAATTACTATGAATAGTTCCACCGTTATCAGTATCAAGTAAGCTAAACTTTTTGATATATTCAACATCGTCATTAGAAGATAGATTAATTTCTCCATAACAATAAATATCTTTTTTATCAATACGTTTATTATCTATATTAAGATATTCAAATTTATCAAGATTTTGTTCATCTTCTTCAGTAATTGGACGCATAACAGTATATGTAACACCAGCTAGACTTTTAGTATGGCAAAGTATTACTTTCTTCCGTATCCCAAGTAAATTCACTTTCTTCTCCATAATTATCTTCTATATATTTAACAACTTGTTGAGTTAATTCATTAATAACATTTATAGAATAACTACTTCTCAGTTCAGCAAAATCTTTAACACCAAGTTCTTTAGGAATAATAATAGGTATAATATCATAATCATTCTTAAGAATCACAGCTTCCATAAGACCAGTTCTATCATTATCCATAAGACTAATAAGAAAACCATTTCGATTAAGTTTACTACGAAGCCAATCATATTCAATTTGACGAAGTTATAAGTTTCATGTGGAATATTTACAACACCAATAGCCTTAGACTCAAGGGTAGACCCCCCGTAGAGGATGGAATGATTAATACTCTTTAGATAACATTCAAGACTTAATCTATCTTTAGTAGATTTAGTAATAATAATAGCATCATATCTATCTAATTCAAGATTAATAACTCCCTCAATAGTATTACTATTAGTTATAAACTTAACTTCAGTTTTCTTATTTCTATTAGGAAAATATAATTTAACATTAACTATTCCTCTTTTATCTTGTCCAAGAACGTAACCATAACATAAATCTGTTTTATCTTTATCGTAAAAATATTTAGGAATAGGATTAGTAGAACGATTAATATAAAATTGGTCAACAGGATAAACAAAATGAGTATTAAGAAAATTAAGATTAACACCAAATTGTCCCCAATACTTAGCATCTAAATTATTCCACGGACGAGTAACAAGTTCAATAATAGGTTTATGATTACGTACATTACTAATAGCCCTAACAATATTATAATCGTTGTTTTCATCTTTATCTTGTCCATAAATAATATTTCTAAAAGTATAAGCAATATGTTTAAGAACAAATAGAAATTGACTTTTAATAGAAATATCAATTTGCTTATGAACAATTTCAGAGAGTACAGTTGCAGCAGCATCTATACAATCTCCCCACCAATATCCAGCAAAATCTCTTCCTTTAAGTTTATTCCTATTATCGTATCTAAAACCAAAACTAGGATGAGTATCTTCACGAAAAGGACTAGATATAAATTCTCCTGTATCTATACAATATTGTATATCTTCAACACTAATTCCAGTATAAGTGCTAAAAATAGTAATTTGACTAACTTTAGAGAAAATATAATCTTTAGTTAAAATAGTATTACTAATATTTCTTTTCATAATATTTCTAATTTGACCTTTATCGTGAACATATAAAAAAAGAGGACTAGGCACTAAAATAGTACCCAATCCTCTTACATACAACTATTTAACTAACTTTAATTTTTTAAAATGGTAAATCTTCTGTTGGATTAACAAAAGCACCAGCAGCATCATTACCACCACCAAATGGACTAAAATCTCCACCGCCATTAAATCCACTAACAGGATTTATAGGAGCAGCAGTTTGAACACCGGGCATTACACCAACACCAGGTATAGCAACATTTGGCTGTTTAGCTTGTTCGGCAGATTTTTGATAAACAATACTTTCTTTATAAGGGTCAATATGCAAACTAGGAGCAGATTGTTCTTTATAAAGTTCAATAACTCCATCATTGATAAATGTAGGAAATCCTAAATCACCAAATGAAGATTTACTTCCAACAACAGCACGCCATTTACCATCATTCTTAACGAAACGAAGAAGCTTCATCCAAATAGTAATAGGTTTACCTTTAGCATCATTATAAACAGGTTTACCATTATTGTTAAGTAACTTAACATAATTTTCAAACACAGTCTTATAACCAGCTATAACTTCTTCAGCCTCAACAGGTACATACTGCATATTTTCATCAAAATCTTCAAAAGGCAAAGTAAGAGCATCAATTTCTTCTTCTGTTAAATCACGACCTTTAAGAACAAATACATTATATATATGCTTCATAAAGCGGAAAATATTATCAACTTTCCAAGCACCTTTACCACCAGGAATAGTTTCAACATTACTTTCAGCAGGAAGAAGACGTTGAGTTACATAACGACGTTCATTGATATTTTCATGATTGCTAGCAAAAGTAAATGTAAGATAAGGAATACTCATACCAGCAAATGAAGGCATACCTTGAACATCATCTTTCAATGTAGCCCAATCAACTTTAACATCTTCAAGATGACCAATAAACAAGCCATTCGCTTTGTTGCAATCAGTACGTTCATCAAACTTTTTACGAGTTACATCACGTAAATCGTTATTAATACCTCTACCTCTACGTTTTTTAGGAGTTTGTACTTCTGCATTAGCAGTTTGTTCAGCACTTGCTGCAACAGCAGCTTCATTCTTAATTTCTTTTTCTGTCGACATAATTAAAGTAATTAAAAGAATTATTAGATAAAATAAGAGCTGCACCATTAGCAATACTAACAATGCAGCTCTATGTTCAAGATACTATATTTCTAGGACGAAGATTTGATTATTCAGCAGTTTCTTCTTTTTCAGCTTTCTTACCGATACGAATAGGTTCTTCATCTTTATATTCGGTAAGCATTGCAATCTTAACAACAATATCTTTATGACCGTTATTAACAACAGCTTCTTGCAAGTTATCAATATCTACTGTATAAACACGATTTTTAGAAGTAGCTTCTTCATCAGTCATATTAGCTTTCAACTGTTTCCAAACATTAGAATCAGTAAAGTTAAGAGTTACACCAATACCAGACAAAGCAGCAGTATTAGCACATTTAGAACCTTTAACTTTAACAACTTCATCACCTTGAATACAGCTAACTAAAAGTTCTTTCTGTTCATCTTCGGTAATACCTTCACGACCAAGAGCAGCTTTAAGTTCTTCATTAGAAGAAGATAAAGCACCTTCAAGAGTTTCTTGGAAATAAGTATTAACATACTTAATTTTATCATTCTTAGTCATACGAACACGAGTAGTACAAGGATTACCATTCTTGTCTAATTCAGCAATACCTTTAGCCAAAGCCCAAATATCAAATTCAGCATGAACAGCCATAGCAGCTTCGGGAGATTCAATATCCAAACCTTGTTCTTCACAGAAAGCAACAACTTCGGGTACTTTATTGATAATAGCATTATCAATATTTGCACAGTTATTAATGAACATTACATATTCACCATGAGCAATGCCGAGAGCTTTAGAAACTTGGGCAGTCATACGGAAACTACCGGGAGTAGAAACAACTACTAATTCAGGTTCTTCACTAACTGCTCTTTGACCAGCATTAACAATACCCATACCAAAACTCAAACCTTTCTTAAAGTCTTTCATAATTTTTGTAATTTAAAAGTGAATAATATCAGTCATACGACTGTTTTGTTTAATAATAATTTCTCTAGTTTGTTTATGTTATTGAATTTCAGTAATATCAATAATATCTTCATTACTCAAATCAATACCTTGCATAGTCTTTAATTCTTCTATGCTAAGACAGCCCATAATTAAATCATTAGCAATTTCACGAGCACCATAAACAAATGCTCTATGACTTATCATTATTTTAGGATATTTTTTATAAGTATCTTTTTCAAAACATCCAGCAACAATAGCATCTTTATAAGTAAACTCACCAATAGCAACCATATCACGTCCACCAATTTTACGATAAAAACGATAACTAGTAATATAATCAATAGGAACAGCAGGTATTCTATAAACAGGAACTTTACCAGTAGAAGCAATTTGTTTAGCTTCATTAGTATTAGTAGCTATTTCAAACTTACCATTAAGTTGATATTCTTTATATACATTACCATTATAATCTTTATAGTATTTAACAGGATAAACATATATATGTTCATGGTCTTTATCTTCTGCATTTTTAGTTTGTGCCTCTTTGGGAGTAAGACACTTAATACAGTCAGATGGAAGTTTATCTTCATCATAAGCATTAAAGCCATCTGTATATTCGTACAGAGCGCGATAATTATCTACTTTTTCCCAACTCACGCTGCCTTTGACAAGTAATGCCTTAATAATGTGAACATCAACACCTGTTTTACCTTGAACTACATGAATATGTTCAATGCAAGTAGAAAATGGAAGTCTAAGGTCTTTAGCTCTCATTGCAATAGCAAGACCATCTTCAACAGACTTAATACCACATTTATCACTACGCATAACACGTTTGATAAATACTTCAAGACTTGCAATTTCAGCTTCACTCATATAATTAAGCTGATATGGAGCAACAGAATGTTGAACACCATGTTGTTTTTCAATACCACTATTACTAACAGCAACAGCAGCATCATTAACTTTAACTTCTTTATCTTCGTCCATTCTATCAAAGAGCGATTTTGATTACACAACAAATGTAACTATTATATTCATACTAGCAAATAATATCATCAAAATTTTGAGCACTAATATCAGAATTAACATTCTGTATAACTTCATAGTTAGCTGATAACTTTTCCTTTTTAAGACTTGCTTCTTCGATAGTATCAGCTATATAAAGTTTATGTACTTTAAGTTTTGATTGACTACAATTAACATTATTATAACGATAAATAAGTTCATCTATTGTATCACATAAAGGTGAGGTTAAAATCCATTCGTCTACGCTTGTTTCTAGGCTATCAGTTGAATTATTTTTTATAGATAATACTCTTAATAAGCCATCATTAAAAGACTTCAAATTCAGCGTGGAAATAGCCTTAGATTTGATTATACGAGCAGTCCCTTTCTTGCTTCCAGACTTGTACAAAACAGGAATACCATTACTATCAACTAGAACTTTATCCTCAATTTTATCATGGTAATCACCACAAATTTCACCTAGTTTATCATTAATATATTTAGTTACAGTAGCAGCATATTCACCTCTCTTACTAATAATAAGAAATCGTTTATCAGGATTATCTTTAATAATTTCAACTATCCTTTCTAGCTTACAAACATTATCAGAACATATAAGCATACGTTCACGAACAATATTATAAAAAGTCTTAACTCGTTCAGCAAGAACAAGAGGATTATAACATTCATCAATTTGTTTACTAAAAGGATTAGTCATATCCATATCAGCACTCCATCCATTATATTCAGCTGTTTCTGTAATATATTGAATAGCACTACGTCCATCTTGAGTACCATTTCGAGCACATTTAATATTATCAAGATTACCAAATACTTGAATAGTCTGAGTAATAAATTCAGTATATTTATCGTAATTAGCAATATCATCTTGACTAGTAAATAAAATCTGCTCTCTGTGTTCCTCTACGGGGAGTATAGCTCGCATACCACTAGAATTTAGAATATTATTAATAGGTGGAATATTATTATAAATCTTAGTTAACGTAGAAGTATCAATAGTTTTTTCAGTTAAAATCATAAGTTTAAATCTAGCATGATTAAAAACTGTATTACAAGATAAATTCCATTCGTTAACTCCAACAACAATAGAAATATCATAACTATAATTATATCTACTATTAACATAAGTATGAGTGAGAATATTAATAGTATCTATATTTATATTATGATTTTTAAGACTATCAACAATTTCAGTTCTTCTTTTCCAATTATCTGTAACAATAAGTATTTTAATATTATCATTCTTATTTCGCATAAGACTAATAATTCTACTTATAATTTCACAATAATCAATAGGAGGAACACAATTAATAGTTCCAATACCTTTATATTCTTTAGAACCCCATTTGTTAATTAGTTTATCATAAGTTTCTTCAACTATATTTCTCATCCAAAATCATCTTCATTAAAAATAGGATTATACATACCACTATATTTTTTAATTTTACTTTTACCTTTACCTTTAGGAGAAATCTTAAGTTTAATAGGATTAATAATCTTCATAGCTTCTTGATAATAAAATTTGAAATTAATATCTCTAAGAGAAATATCTTTATCATCAAGACTATTAATAACTGTTACAACAGAACCAGCTGCCATTCTACTACGAGAACCGTTATCATTATGAACTTTCTCAATAATATAACCTCTATTAGAAACATAAAACCTAACATATCTTTGACAAATAACATGAGTAACTTGTCCATTTTCAATCTTAGTTTCTTCTACATGAAATTGTCTACCTACATTTTGAGTAAGACAAAAGTCAAGAATATTAGTAGCTTCTTGAAGAGTATCCATTACAGGTTTATTCTTAAGAAAATAGTTTTCAATAGCTTGAGCAACAATAGGCATAGAATAACCTTTAGTTAAATCTAGAGAATACATCATAGGATTAAGAGCACCTTTAGATTCAAGTTTAAGTTTATGAACACCATTTTTAATAACTCTAAATTGGCTAAGATAATTATTTATATCTCTACTAACAAGACAATGATAATAATCAGTATCAAACTTAAGTTTAGTAGTTTGTTCCCAATCATCTTTAATACGATTATAAACATCAATATCTCGTTTATAAAGTTTAATAACAATACCATCTGTATTAGCACTTAACACATGAATATTGTGTAACTCTAATTCCTCAACCAACATTAGCATCATTAACTGCCCATTAATAGTAGTTTTAAGTACAGCTAATCTATCATAAAGATTACCATTTTCAAATCCAAGTTTACCATAAACAGAATTAATAACAATCTTTAAAACTAAAGCTAAAGTATCTCTATCAATTCCGTCAACAGTATCTTTATCGCTGTGTTTAACTTCAACTCTTTTATTTTTAAGCCAACCAATAAGATTACAAAAAGCATTTGTATCAAGATGAGCTGGAGCTACTTTATGAGCAGCAATAATACTAGGATACATACTATTAATATCAGCATGAATATAAACATAGTCATCATTGCCAAGTACATCGTGTTGACCCCCCGTGGAGGATGGAAATAATTCTTTTCCACTACTCCAAAGTTCAACAGGATTATCTTGACTATGTAAACCTCCAGTTGCAACAGTATAAGTTACATTTCCAATTTTAACTTCTTTACTAAACGCATCTTTATTAACTCTATAAATAGTAGTTTTAAGACATTCATCAAGAAAGTCTTGCATAGGTTTAGTTTTAAACTTAATAAAAGGAAAAATAACTTTTTTAAAACTCATAGCAGTTCTTTCAGTTTTCTTACCTTTCCATTGTTCAGGGGCAAGACCACTAAATTTACTATAAAATTTCTCAAAAAGAATATCAGCAGTTTTACTACGACTAGAATTAAGAACATCAACATCGTATGCTTTACTAATAGCATAACGAGATTTAATTTCTTCTGGATAAAGACGAACTATTTCAGCTACAATGAAAACATCATTAAGATTATAATACATCATAGGCTCAATATATTCATCAAGAATAAATCTATCCCATTTATCTACTAGTTTATTAAGCTGTTTAACATTCATCCCTTTAAGACTAGGAATTTCATTATATAATTCAGCTTCTTTTTCATTAATGTCAGGAAGTTCATATTCTAGAAGTTCATACCATTGAAGATTAATAGAAGTTTGCTTTAAACCTTTAGGAACAGGTTTACGTTCACCTGTTTTACTATCTACAACTACACTTGCTTTATTAAGAGCAAATATACGCATTACATCAATACCTGTAAATGGTAGTTTATATTTTCTAAGACTATTAAGATAAAAATCAGTTTTAAATTTATTTTTATCATCTTGACTAGAAATAATAGTTTTACTAGTTTCATATAACTTATTAATAAGTTCTTTCGTACTATTCGTACGCATATAAAAACTAAGTAAAGCAGCAATCATAAGATTATCATAATTGAAATTATTAAATCCATACAAGTCAGTACGAATAATATTTCCATTAGAATCCTTATAACATCTAGTTTTATTAATATAACCTATCATAGAAAGTAATTGACTATCATCTATATCTGTTATATAAAAACTATGTTTTTCAACAGTTTTAAGACGAGCTTTAATTTCTTCAACAGATAGTTTTTGAACTAAAGGAATAGCTTTATTATCAGCATTAACACAATCTTTAAATACTTTAAGATAACTATTAATACTAACAAAAGTAACAGAAAAGAAATTTCTTAAAACTTCAACATCATAAGCTATACAATTAATCATTTATATAATTTAATCCATAGTTATTTCTATTTTGATTAGCCCAATTAATATCATCAGCAAAACGCTGTTTAAATACATGATAAAGATTATCATCTTTAAATTTAATAAGAGGAGAATAATTACTAAATACATATTTACCGCCAGTAGCCATAAATCTAGGAATTGGATTATCACTAATACTACGATAAGCATCACCAAATATAAATAAATATTTATAATTAATTCTAGCTAATTCTTTCCATAGGATATTACGACATTTATCAACAGCAGTAAGATAAGTATTATAATTATTAGAACAAGCACATTTAATACTATAAGTCATATATACATCTTCAGTGTTATTACGTCCAGAATATTCATCATAAAGATTACCAATATCAGTGAATAATTGATAATCTTCACAATAATTTCTATCACCTTTAGGAAATAGGAAAACAATATCTCCATGAATACTTCCTCTACCACCTTGTATATATCTACCTGTATTAAATATACGATTTGGACATCTAGCACAATCAGGATATTCATCCACAGTTTTACTTGCCATAAGATAACACTAATTGATTACTAGCACGAGAACAAGCAACATATAATCTACGAAGCATTTCATCTCTATTAGTATAAGGATGACCATATTTATCATAAATCATATCATTAATATCTACAAATACATTTCTATAAGTAGAACCTTGTGCTCTATGAGAAGTAATTGCAAAACCATAATCTAAATCTCTACTAAATAAAATCTTACCATTACTATTCGTAATATTAGAAGCGATAAGATATTTACGTTTAAAATAAAAATACTGTTTCCATTTACTTCCACGTTCAGAACTACTAGCTTTTTTAGCATCATCAATAAGACTAGTCAACTTCTTATAATACATCTGAAATGTATAATTATCATAATGGTCAATAACAAATAAAGGTTGGGTTATAGCACCACCATGAATAGCTTGAAACTTAATAAGAAATCCTTTAAACTCATAATCATTATCAATTGTATCAACAATATCTTTAACAATATATTCTTCACTATTGTTTATAATAATATCATTAAAAATATTAACAACAGTAGTATAACTCATTATTAAATCATTACGAGTAATAAGGCTCTTATCAGCATCTTGAATAATCATATGTCTTACATGGTTATTCCATTGTGCAACACGACTATTAGTATAAGCTATAATACGATACAAATCAATATTTTTAGTATATTCTTCATCATTAAAACAAGTATCAATTAAATCAGAAAATTCAGTTTGACCACAAACATAAAATCCTTTAGTTTCTTCATTATAATCTTGTCTATTTTTAGATATATAATCAAGAAATCTCCATCCATTCTTATTATCTATATCTTCTCGAAGAAGTTTAAGAAGTTTACTAATAGGATTATTATCTCCTTGTCGTACAACTTCTTTAAGATAATAAGTATTACTAGCAATAAGAAAAGCTTGACTAGTTTTTTCATTAACAGGAGGAAGCTGAGAACTATCCATAATCTTATAACTTTCATTATAAGCCTGACTATATCTTAGTTGTAATATCAATTAAATTAATATATTTTTCTTTTTCTTCTTTAGGAAGTTTAAAAAAATCAAGAAAAATATAACCAGCATGAGATTTTTTAGCACCAGTTATAACTTGACTAACATTTTTGGGAGTAAAACCATTTATTCTTAAATCTTCTGCTCCATAAAGAATTTTAATATTAACAGGTTTTCTATCTATATTTGCAACACTTATAGCTATATATATTTTATTATTAGTTTTACCGGGAATATATTCATAATTTTTATTAGGATTATAATCTTTCTTATAAATCCATTGATATCCATTATGAATATGTCGTTTTCCTTTACAACATGCAGCGATAGGCCCAGCATGAAAATTACCTTTTTCAGAAGCTTCAGTAGCAGAAGACCATTCTCTAACAATATTACCTAAAATATCTATTTGCAATATAGGAATAGATAAACTATTAAATTCATATTTATTTCCATAATTACCATTATTTTCTCCAAATAAATGTTTATTATAAAAATAATTTTCAGAATTACATTTACCTATACAAGTATCTCCATCATTACCATTAACTAAACATCCTCCATTTTCTATTCGTTTATATTTATCAATAAGTTCTTTTTCAATTTTAATACTTTCCTCAATAGTAATATCTATCTTAAAAATATTTACTTTAACTTTAGTAATATCTATAACTTTTTCTTTCCAAAGTTTATTTCTTCTACTAAAACTAAAAGCTCTATTAATTGAACCTTGACCAACATAAAATGGATTAATTTCATTATCATAATAATGAAGATAAACACAAATGCGATTTAAATCATTTAAATGAAAACCATGTTTACTAGGAACATCAGTAGCAAAATTAACTGTTTTACTAGTACGAAATTTAAAACTTACCATATCTTTAAAATTTAAAATTACATTATAAAGATATGGATAAAATTGATAATATACAACTTTCTCCGTTTCGATTTTTAAATAAAATCTACTCTCTTACGAGATAGTCGATGAACCTTACTATTATCATGTTTCACAACATAATGAGTAGTCTTGGCTGCTGATTGTCATATAATAATAGTTTTTCGAACATTCACACTTAGATTTTCATCTTATGTTGTAGCACTATTATCTTCACGAGTTTCCAGCAATTAGAAGAATTTTAACTCGGCAATAGCTTTACCGAGCATTATAACTTTAATTTGAAGCTTCTTACATTTATTACTAATATACTTAACAAGTTTAGTATTTAGCATAGAAGCTTCATCAATGATTAAAACTTTAAGTCCGTCAAGCTTATCTTTTCCAACAGGATTAAAGGCAGGATTTTCAGGGTCAAAATTTTCAATATTAACATCAAGTCTAAAACCAAATAATGATTGAATAGTATTAACTTCTTTTCCACCAATAGAATTACTAAGAACTCTACAAGCTTTATGTGTAGGAGCAACACAACCTATAACACCACCAGACCATTTGCAATTATTAATAACATATTTAATAACAAATGTCTTACCTGTACCTCCAGCACCACAAAGAGCATTAATATATTTCTTATCATCCCAAGGCTGTGCAAGAAACTCAATAAGTTCATGTACAGCTATTTCTTGGTCTTTAGTAAACTTAATGTTAGTATCTTTTCTATTACTATTAGCAATATTAAGATTACCAATCATTACAATTCGTTGTTTACATCAATAAGATTATTTTTAACTTTATCTTCATATTCTTTCCATTCTTGAAAAGCTAAAATAGTAGATTCACTATCACCACGATTATAACATGTAGTAATATGAAACAGTTCCTTAGCAAAAGGCATTTTAACAATTTTACCTTTAGCTATAAGTCCAGCAGCAAAAGGAATATAAAATCTAGTATCAACAGTTTTTCTATTTTCACTATCTCTTATAATTTTAATTCTATGGTTATATTCATCTAATCGACGAGCATAAACAACTTTCTTTCCTTTAGTTCTGTAACTTTCACCAGTAATGCTATATAGTTTGCCATTGTATTCTACTTTATAAGTACCATCAATATATCTAATAATACCTTCACATTTGGCAACTATAATAACATATTTATTAACTATTCCTTTCTCTTTGGATTTACCTACAACTCCAAATGAGAATTTAAAGCTAACCATAGCATACTACTTTCTTTTAATAGTACGCATACGTTTATCAACAGCACGAGCAATACCTTTAAAAGTATTATCTTCTTCAAACTTAGCTTTACGAGCAGCCTTTTTAGCAGCTTTCTTAGCAGCAATCTCTTCATCACGTTCTTTTTGTTGTTGAATAACATCAACAATTTCAACATGATAACCACAATAATGAGAAAGAAAATCAATCTTACCACTAGTTCCATTACCAATAGCGCTATTTTTAGCTACTTTAATAACTTTACTAGCAGGATTGATTCCAATAACAGCGCCAACATTATTAAGTTGACGAACAACAGAAACTTCATCATACTTTCCCATAAGTACTTTACATTTTTAAAGATTAATAAAACAATTATATCTAATAGTTAAAACTATAATAAATTCAATAATAGTTAGATTAGTAGAGCCACTACGCTACGCTCCGTGGCGACCCCCCGTAGAGGGATGGAAGCAAGCTAGTCATTAAACTTTCTTTATAATAATATCATTAAAATCACTAGTAAGTTTACCAATCCTATCTTCAATTCTATCTAGTCTATTTCTATCTCTATCTCTTTTAACTTCCCATTGTTTATTAATATCGCAAATATCAATTTGAATCTTTCTAATCCAATTTTGCGTATCGTCAATATCTCTAATAAGTTTATCTAGTTTTCTAGTAACAATGGTAATTCTTATAAAAAGAAGTACAGATAAACCAAATATAATTCCAAGAATATATTCAATCATAGAAATAATGATAAAGTTTACGAATTAGTTCAAATCTAGTATCAGTAATATTATAGATTTTAAATGCTTTAGCAACAAAATCAAAATCACCATATTTAAGTAAAGCATCTATATAATCTTTAATATCACTAAGCCACATAATAGCACTAACAGAATACCTATCACTATCAGTATTAGTAATATATTGACCAATACCTTTAGCAATAGTATCAGCAGTTATATCGTTAATAATAAACTTATCAGTAAACCAATTATCTTTTATATACTGTTTATCAGTATATTTATCACGAAAGGTTTTAGATAGTTTATTACATAAATCGATATAAGAACGAGCGGCAGTTCTATTATTATGATTAACAAATTGAACATCTTTAATTTTAAGAGTTAAATTCATTCCACATTCGATAATACGAACTTTAATTTGTTTTCTATCTTCATTAATATATAGAACAATAGCAAGTTTATCTTTCCAATAACCGGTATTGACAGTAACAATATCATAAAGTTTAACTTTAAATCCAGATGTAATAGTACCATCAATATTCTTATAAGCAACATAATTCATAATAAAACTGTATTAAATTTTTAGTTTAACATTTATTAGCTAGTTCTTTTGCCCTGTATTGAACTCAATATTAATCGTGATAGATTAATCAGATTATATATAAAAGTTCAACAGAGAGCAAAAGAATCATATCTACGAATATATTATGAACATAAATAGTTAGTCACTACTAGCAGGCTCTGCATTTTGTTCATTATTCTTACCATCACGTTTAAGACGTTCTTTAAGAATATGTTCAGCAACAGAACCAAGTTTACATTCACTAACACAACGACTAACACCTTTAGCATGAGCTACAGTATATACAATAGGATAATCAATATATTTATTATTACCTACTGTACGTTCAACTTTAGTAATTCCAACTTCAGTCACAATACCAACACAAACACCAAGTTTAGTTTGATTATGATATTGATAAGTATATTCCATATATACTACCTGCCCTTTTTCAAACTTAGCTTGTTCTTCAATGTATCTATCTAATAGACCATCAAAAATAAAAGAATCATAATTATCCATTTTAATTATATATTTAAAGTTAATAATATACATACTAAAAAGCCTAGCACTATCTTCACAGATAATGCTAGGCAAAACTACAAATATGAAATCATATAAAACGAAATGTTTTACACAGACATCATTATTACTAATTTCACAATCAATAATAATAGAATAATTAACACCAAATCAAATATGACATATAACACTTGGACTATGATAAATATTAATAGCACTATCTTCACAGACCGTACTATTACAAAACCTACAATTTTAGAAATTAAAACGGATAATAACAATATCATAGTTCGGAGTTCAATTCCTCCATCATCAGCAAGTGAAATAATACTACTATCTTCACAGACAATAGTGTTAGAAATATAATCAAAAATTTATGTGGGATTATTTAGTAGATTTATTTGCTTTTCTACGTTTAAGTTCAGCATAAATTTCATCATCACTAAAATTCTTAAACTTATTCTCTTGTTTATTATTATCAACAGATTGATTAACCATTTTAATAATTTCCTTATATTCTGCATTAGAAGTATCAATAATATGTTGAGCAATCAAATGATTAATTTTAGTATTAGCTTCAACAATATTAATAATCATATCTTTAGCATATTTAGGAAAAACAGCAATAATAGGCTTAAGTATATCTTTATCTTCAATTATACTATCCCAACGATTAATAAGCCAATCAAGTTCAAATCCATCTTCAGTAGCAAGTTTAATAATATCTTCTTGAGTTTTACCAAAATCATTAATATATTTTTGTTCTTTAAGAACATATACAAATAAATCTAAACCTCTAACATATTGGTCTGGAGATAAACCTTTATCTTTAATATCATTAATGAATTTATTAATAAGTTCGCAATCTTCTTTATATTTACAGGTATCACAAGTAATACTATCATAAGATTTACCAAAAACTTCATCAAGAATAACTTTAATATTAATATTTTCCATAATTTTATTTATTTAATCATAATAACCAAAAACATCATTTTCAGGGTCAACAATAGGACTATCGTCAACTATTGGTTCCCAAGCAATATCATCAAAATCTTGACTTAGACATTCTGCATGAATTTCAACACCTTCAACATTATTATTGAAATATGTATCATCTTCAACAAAATAAATATCAGTTCTTTCCATATCTTTATATATAAAATAAACTCCGAGTAGAGGATAATTATCATCAACTAGTTAACTATAACAAACTCAATAAACAAAATGGATAAAAATGGCAAGAATATGAGAATTAGCTTTAACAAGCTCAACAGCACTATCCATCCTCTACGGGGAGTCTATACTACAAACTTAACTAGCTTCAGAATCTTTATTCTTTTTATGAAGTTCAGTTTCAGTATCAATCATAATACCAATAACTCGTTGGCTATCACTAGCAACATCAGCATGAGCCTTAACTAAAGCATCAATGAATAAATCATCTGTATATCTATATTCTCTACGAAGTCCACCATCAGCAGTAACTCTAAACTTATTCCATAAGAAGTCAACATAAGCACCTTTAGAATTACATATTCTTCCATCATCTTCAAGAGCATGAAGAATATTAAGAGAAGTATGACGTCTAAATGCAGCATTGAATTTAACAATACAAACTACATCAAGAATATGTTGAGGAACATTAATTCCAACAGGAACACCACGTTTATCAGTCTTAGCATCTTTAAAATCATTATCTTCATTAGCTTGACTAACAACAGTAGTTTGTTCTTCCTGTTTACGAACTTTACTTTGTTTCTTCTTCCTAGCTTTATTCTTAAGTTGAACAGTTTCACTACTAACAACAGCATTAACTTGTGTATCTTCTTCAGGAACAATAAGTTTACTCTCTTGTTTAGCTTCTTCTAAACTTTCAGCCATAGTTTTCTTTCTAGGCTTAGATTGAACATTACTAGTAACATTATCAAAATTTACCATAACACTTATAAGTTTAAGATTAATATTATTATCAGTAGCAATATTACTCTACTGAACAACACGACAAATATAACAATTAAATATAATACTCCAAATATATTATAATTTATTTATACTATAATTCTAACTAATAATCAATAGCTATATTAAAATAACTAAAATAGTTATAGCAATAGGAATTAACTTACCACGAGTATAATAAATATCAATAGTATCAAGAGTATCATTAGTATAAAGAGAATCAGTAATATCAAGAATATTAAGAATATCATTAATAATATCACCAGTAATATTAGCATGACTAGTATTAATAGTCATTATAATACTGATAATATTAATAGTGCTATTATTAACTAGAACTAATGCTATTGGTCATTATGATTAGAAGTCTTATTAGACTTGATAATACTGTTAGAGCTAGTCTTAATAACGATTGTATGACTAATCGTCATGACGAACGTCAATGAGATTGAGATGATGATGCTATGACTGAAACTGATAGTGGTATAACTGAAAGTTATAATGAGATGGGAAAGGGAGCTGGAACTAATACTAACAACGATGATATAACTAGAGGTTATAACTAATGGTTATGAAGATATAACTAAAGATTATAATGCTGGAACTAGAGATTATGATAGTATAACGAGAAGTTATAGGAGAGAAAAGGAGATATAACTAAAAGTTATAGAAGTCATAACGAAAAGTTATAATGAGATAGGAGAATGAGTTGGACAATAGGTTTAGATTGATTAGGAAGAGGATGAAGAGAAGGATTAAGAGGAGGAAGAGGAATGGCAGCAAGTCTAGTCTCTTCAGCATGACCATCTCGACCCTTATCTCCACATTCAACATTACCACAATCACATCCAACTCCATATTCAACCTCAATTTGACCCTATTTGAACCACATTCAACTCCACCATTTCATTCTCCACGAAATCCACATTCACCACTTTCATCTCCATATCCTCTTTCTCCACATTCAATACCTCTCGTCACCTCTAACTTCATCTCTATAACTTTTTGTTATGAGAGTAAATCTCCATGAGCAATATCAGTATAACAAAATGTTATAGGAGTAAATCTCCATGACCAATATCAGTATCAATATCAGTAATCACTAGTTCTATCTCCATTAGTTTCGTCATGACGAATACTATCAAGATTATCATCATGACGAGCTAGATTAGTAATGCTAATCCGAAGAACTTGTGAAGCAAGTTCTGAAGCCTCACTAATTCCTATACTACTAGTATCACTAGTAGTATAAGTATGACTAACTCTAATTGTTAATAACTGTAATTATAACTAAATTAATATATAGCTAAATTCATGGGTATACCCCCCGTGGAGGATGGATGATGAAATAACTAGCTAATATTCAGTAAGTTAAACATTACTACGCCTGTATTTTAAACTAGCGTTTATGCTATTGCAAGCTAGCTTGCTAGCATAGCTAGTTTAAAATATAGTAGGATGTTTGACATTACCAAATTTAGCTTGATTATTTTATCATTCATTAACATGGAGGTTTATCCATGACTATTAGCAGTATTAATATTAGTATAGCTAAGCTCAACATCATGGGTTATTCGGTGGCTACTGTTGCAAGCAACAGCAGCCATAAGCTTACTAGCTTAACTAGTCTTACTAGTACCATCAGGCTCAATAGGAGATTCTCCACGAACTCCACTTTGAGTTAGAGCAGTATTAATACCACGAGCGATACTTTTTAGTTCACCATTAATAACAATTCTAAGTTTATCAACAACGGCATACACTTTATTAATATCATTAGCATTACCATTAGTTGTTAAATTAGTAATAGCAAGAGGAATATCAGCATCAGCAGAATAAAGTTTAGTAAGTTCAACAGAAGTAATAGAATTATCATTCTCAACTTCAATAGTAGTAATAATACGATGTACTTTCATGATGTTTAATATTAGGATAAGACTTATCAGACCTTGCAGCTAGTTCATGACTGATAAGACTTATCAGACTGTTAAGTTCGTTTGCTGCAATCTATTTAATGTCGATGATGAGCATTTCCATGTCGAACACTAGCGACAGTATCAGCAAAACTATTGTTGATAACACAAACGCTACCAACCCGAAGGTTAGTAGCGTCATGTTCATTAGAATGGCATATCGTCATCGTTCATTGCAGTAGCAACAAAACTAGCTGCTTTAGCTTTAGCTTCACGCTTGGCAGCAATAGCAGCACGAGCGTCCTCCATAATCTGCTTGATAAGTACATTATATGCACTAACAAGAACAGGGTCAGTAGGCTGCTCAATACCTACAATATGATATACATATCTATCATAATCCACAACATTGTAAAGATTGTCTTTACGAGTAAATGGATTACGGTCTTGTACACCAGCAGGTACAAACTGGCAAAGAACTTTGACAGCAACACCAGTCAGATACATACTGGCAAAGCCAGCTTCAGCAGCTTCGCCAACATAGTTGACAAATCTACCGTAGAACTTGTCTTTGCGCATTACAAGCAGTATCTGATTGAATGGCATCTGAACAGCACCAAGCATACCCATTCGATGTGTACCATCAGGCATACTTTGAGCACCTTTGACAGGACTAGCAATAGTAACAAACGCATTGAGATAAGATTTGCCATTACGACCTGTACGTTCTTGACAATCAATATTAGTAATGACAGTAGTCATTACATAACTATGACCATCAGTACAGATGCGTCTAACAACATCATCAATGGTTTCCACTTGCGCAGAACTTTGGTTATCTGTATCAACAGTAGGTTGAACAGGTTGGTTAACACTTGCAGTTTTTTCAACTACGTTAACATTCTCAGGAGCAGCAGCACCACCTTGTGCAGCTTGTGCAAAATCTTTAACGTCTGGCATGACTATTAAGTATTTAATTACGCTAATCAGTAGCATTACTGACAGTTGTTTTCGTTTCAACTGCAAAGTATTTAATGTTGATAATGAGCAACATCATCTAGTAGAGATTAATCTCTACTAAGATAACTAACAATAGCCGATAGTATTCCAAATACAACAGCAGTAAACATTTCACCATCTGTTGGCTCTACTTTCAATACTAATATTATAGATGGAATCATCAATATGATAGCTAATAGTAATAACATTTTGTTTGTTTTCATAATTGTTTGTATTAATAGTTAGTAATGTAATGAGATGAATAATCTCAAAATATTTAATGTTGATAATGAGCAGGATTATCATTATTTCTATCAACTTTAGGCGGGGGTAGTCAATCAAGTTTAACATGACCGGGGGTTATACTCACTAGCCCCACTATCACATTAATAAACTTAATTATCACTATTACTATCCCTATCACTTTTATCATCATTATCTTCACTACCATCTTTATTACTCTCATTACCATTTCATTCATTATCATTCTTATTATTTTCATTAACCTCACTATCACACTAATACATATAATATTCAATACCATCATCTTCACTTTCATATTCAATACCATCATTACTATTATATTTATGCACTTTATTATTACCTTATTCATTATTATCTTCAACATCATTTTCGCCATATTCATCACTTTAATTTTCTTCTTTTTAATTATTATTACTTTCTCCTAGAACTTGACGGGGGTGTCCAAGACTAGTTTAATGACCGGGGGTTAATACTCACTAGCCGTACTGTTACATTAATACACTCAATTATTATCGTCATTATCATCATCGTCATTATCCTTATTATTACATTTATCTTCATTATATTTATAATCTTTTTTTTAATACTATCATTTTCATCTTTATCATCATTATTAATTCTTTTACTTTCATCATTACCAATCCCAATCAATTTTACTAGTATCAACTTCTTCTGCTTCAATTATTTCAGTTTCATTATTTGCTTTATCTACATTATTCTCATTATCATCATATAAATAATCAAGTTCACTTTTATATACTTGTTTATTTTTAATTATAATACAATTATCATCTTTAACTAATCCTATTCTATCTATATAATTAACATTATTATCAAGTTTTATTTTAGAATCATCAAGTTTACCTTTAGTAATAATTTCATGAAATTTATTAATATCTCCTTTAAATATAACTCTAGGATTAACTTCAAACATACTACGTTTATCTGTTCTACGAATAATATTAAGTTTTTCTAATGTAACAATAGCATTAGCAAAATCTCGTTTATTACATCCACTTCTAATTCCATTCCTACAAACAGCATCAAATAAATCCTTACTAATTTTAACAACATTAGAATTAAAACAAATAGTATAATTAATAAAATAAAAAAGTTCATGAAGAATTATACTTCTTAATTCAACTATTTCTCTCCAAGCATTAATACCAACATTAGAATAATATCTTTTAATAATTTTACCTGTATCAAAACATTCCATACGTCCAGT
>ENA-OQCY01000002-OQCY01000002.1-human-gut-metagenome-genome-assembly--contig:-NODE-2-length-42000-cov-1.630144_pt1 | contig 42000 bp, 47 predicted proteins | sample MGYA00242506_ERZ504596 | MGnify/ENA primary metagenome ERZ504596 (study PRJEB26092, sample SAMD00036322) | human gut metagenome | host: Homo sapiens | study: EMG produced TPA metagenomics assembly of the... | reverse complement strand
GGTTAAACTATATAGTAAAAAAATTTATTCAATTTCTAGTCTAGGCAAAAAGATATTCTGTAATATCCTCTTTTGCACATTATATCCTTTTCCCTCATTAATATTATCCAACACAACCTTCACAGCCTCCTCTCCCATTTGCTCTAACGGGAAAACTGTAACGCACATATCAGGAGCCAATACATCAAGCCCATCCATCAAATGGAAACTTCCCATAATAAACTTATGGTAATCTATGTTTCTAGAAACCAGATATCGAATAGTTGCCATTGCCAAGTAATGAGTAGAGAAGAAAAAGCCATCAACGTCAGGATGCTCTAGAAAAAGGACATCCAACTTCTCATAAACATCCGTAGCATAAGTCTGACGATCCACAAAAACTTCCCATGAGAGATTATTAGATATACCAGCATCACGCAGCGCCGCACGATATCCTTCCATACGCTTCTTCATTACATATAAATGAGTATCAGTAACAAGTAATGCAATCTTTCTAGCTCCTCTACCAACCATAAAATCCACCACTTCATAACTACTTTTAAAGTTATCCACTATAACATAGTTAGTATCCAAGTTTTGGTAAAAACGGTCAATCAACACAAAAAGGATAGTCTTGTTCCAACAAATACTCAATACCCTTTATCTGGGTCTTATTAGGAGCAATAATGATCCCATCCACCCGTTTAGAAGTTAAAGCATAAATCAAGTCATATTCCTTGTTTCCATCACCTTCCGAACTGCAGACAATTAGGGAATATCCATTTTTTGTCAGCCTCTTTTTCAATATAGTAAGCTAACTGAGCATAAAAAGGGTCACGCAAAAAAGGAATTATCAATCCTAACGTCTTCGAAAAGCCTAAAGACAAGCTACGAGCTACCAAGTTCGGACGATAGTTTACAGATTCCGCATAGTCTTTCACTCTCTTGATAGTCTTTTCACTAAACCCCTTAGCTTCACCTTGCCCTGTATAATCCGCAAATCGAAATGTTCGCGCGTTTCAAAATGAAAAGTTCATTTCACAAAACGAAGCGTATAATTTAAAGCACTCTTTATTCCATTTGAACTGGTCAATTCTAAGCTAAAAATAACAGAAAAATAACTTGCAAATATCAACAAAAATCACTATCTTTACATAGTTAAATTGAGGTCGTTTACCCTCAAATCAGTTCAGTTTTGTATTCCCCTACCCTATCAATATTCTAAAAAAATTCGGCCGGCTTCGCCGGTATTTGAATACCTTTTAAATGGAATTCGGAAACCATCCGAATCCCGTTCTTTCGTTTTAGTCGCTTCGCTCCACGCTTTGGCGCTTTGCGCTTACGCCACCTCGCGTATCGCCTTGTACGCTGCCACGCTTTGCGCCCGGACGATTTTGCCGCGGAAGGCCAGACGCGAGCCGATATTCGCATACGTATACGAAGCATCGTCATACGCAACCGCATTCGACACACCGCCATACGCGTTCGCAAAGTTGAACCCGCGATAGACCACACGGACCGTAGCGGTGCTTATCCAGTACATGTCGGTATAGTAAGTAGAAGATGATCCGTTCAGATTACCTACCGGAATCATGTCCATATACTTGCCGTGCGCCACGCCTGTAATCCACTGACCGCTGTCCTTCTTGCCCTGTACCATACGGATACTGCCGTCAGGCATCCAGATGCGCCATTTGCCCACGTTACCGCTGTCGTTCGGCAGATCCACGCCGTCCATCATGTCATACTTGTTGCCGTAGATGTCCTCATAGCCCAGGCAGCAGATATTGTTCACCTGCACCACAGTCGCCTGTCCGTATTCGTCCCGACTCTTATACCAGGCATACTGGTGCACCAGGCCGTCAATCAGCGAATTCGTGATTTTGTTGTTAATGACATACGCTTCATCGTAGCCGATGGTGTCTGTCATCCCGTGTTCGGCCGTTCCGCCTGTTGTGCGGTTATTGTTATGCTGACCGGCACCGCATTGTTCCTGCATATCCCTGCGCCCGTACTTTGCATAGCTCAGGTTCGCGATGCGGCTGTGCATCAGCGCATCTATCTGCTGCATACCCCGCTGCTGGCTGTAGTAGTGGAAGTCCGTCCAGGTCATACTTGCCGTGGTCGAAGCTCCGGTGATGCAGGCACGCAGTTTACTGCCCACCACCGAACTGCCCACAACGGCACACAGATGCTCCTCATTGGCCACCCAATCCGGTTCCATGTCCTCTATCTTGTCGCTGTGGCTCAGTACCACGCAGTCAAACTCTGCCGTGTTCAGAATGGAGAAATGCAGGGCTGTAGCACGTTCCGGAACGTCTGCTATCAGATACATGCCGGCTTCAAATTTCAAGCCGATGGTCGGCACCACAATACTCTTCAGGATGTTTCCCTCCGCATCAGCAAACACACTGCCGATAAGCCCTGTTCCTGGAACGCTCGGGAAGCGGACACGTCTGTAACCCGACACGTCCACTTTGCACACGGAATAAGCCTTGTCCGTCGTATAGGATTCCATCAGCGTGGGCTTGCCGCTCATGATCTTGCGTTCACCCAGCCAGCCGCCCTGTGTCTCCTTGATGGCATCCAGTGTCAGTACCGTCGCCTCAGGCACCGGGGGCATTTCGTCCTCCGGATAACTGCTGTAGCAGGCGTACTTCTTGTTGTTCAAATAATCGTTGATGCCTTTGCTCCAGTAAAACGGCTCATACATCATCCAGTCTCCCTCGCTGCCGTCCAGCTTCGCCACCGTACAGTCGTTCATATCCTCCGCATCGGCATAGAAGTTCGAGCTTTCGTCATGCAGGGGGAAATAGGTCATCTCCCCCGTCCGGGTTGTTCACTTCCACCTGCTGCCCGGCTATCTCCACCTTCCGGCTCGTGGGCATCTTCGTCACCTTGGCCAATACGCGGTGGCGCTTGGACAGGATGGCATTCACATGCCCGCTCATTTTGTACGTATTGCCGAATTTGTACCCCGTCTTGTTGTCCAGGTTCGAAACATTGGCATCGTCGGCCACGCTGTCGTCAAACTCGATCATCGTATAGGGCGGCTGCTTGATGGTCAGTTCCGGATAACGGGCGGCATACTTCTCCAGTTCCTCATCGGCCAGATACTTCGTCAGGGTCAGCTTGCCCCTCAGTCCCGAATGCCGGTCATCCACGGCACCCGTCTGTGTATACGTTCCGTAGTCGTAATACTTCTTCAGCAGGGTTCCGTCGTCTTCCCGGTCTATCTCCAGCACGAAGCGCTCCAGCTTGCCGCTGCCGTTCAGTCTGGCCTGGTGCAGGCGTTCCAGCATAGCGAACCCGTCGATGCCGGGGCAGTTGGTGTAGCGGTAGCCCCGCACATTATTGATCCCTTCCAGTATCAGGCCACTATCGGACAGCTTGGTCAGATATTCCAGGAACAGTTCCTCAATCGTGTCCGGCAGGCATAACTGCACAACGGGCGCACCGGTGGCCAGTTTCACACGGGTCAGCCCCGTACCCCTCACGTCCAGTTTCTTCAGGCGGCCCTGCCAGCTCAAGTCCAAAGTGGCCACATTCCCGTTGTCCCCGTTCCGGGCCAGCCGGTTGTTCCGCATGTTCACTTCTTCCAGAAGCAGCATACCATTGGTCGAAGCCATGAACGAGCCGTTCCGGTAACCGCTGGCTTTCTCCACGCTCATGTCGAGTTTTACCAGTGAGGTCAGCAGACCGAAGTTGAAGCCGATTGCGAACGCATCCTCGTGCCATACCAGCTCCTTGATTTTGGCTGCACCGATAATCTTCAGCGGGTCGTTCTCACCGAAGGCACGGGTCAGCTGCAGGGAATGGAGCACGTCCGCATCCACCACGCCGCTGTCGGCCTGCACGCCGTTGCTGGTGGAGAGCTGCACACGGTACGGGATGGTCAGCCGGTACTGCATCGGTTTCAGTTTATAAGCCTTGTCCAGCGATGCCGTACTCTGGTAGAACTGGGCACCCAGCGTGGATACATAGCCGTACTCCACCTGCTTCAGGTCATACCGGCGTTGGATGAAGTAGTTCCGGTGTGCTTTCAACGAACCCTTCAGACCGTAGATTTGCGGATAGGTCTGTTTGGCACCGTCAGCACCCACCGGCATTTCGTTCAGGAACGGGTAGATGTATTTGAAGATGCCGGACTTGTTATAGAGGCGTGAGCACCACTTCTTCATCTGTTCGGTATCGAAATGGTCAATGGCTTTCTGGATACTGAAGGCACTCATGAAGCTTGCGCCCCCGTTCCATCCGCTCACCATAATCTCCACAATCATGTCCCAGCAATTGGCCACGATGAGGTTCCACAGCCACGAGTTATGACCCTGCATCACATAAGCCCCGTCGCGCTTCGTCTGGCGGTTGTCGTCATACTTCCCGGTCAGGAACGACTTGTTGTCAGAACCGAGCTGGCAGTCGCCGTCATAATAGTCAATCGACCATTTCACACCGTCCCATGTGCGGATAAGCATGTTCTTCGCAAGCTGGTCCACGCCGAGGTTGAACTGCACGTACAGATAGTAGGCAATCAGGTGGGGAAGGTCGAAATACTTCCCGGCCTCTTTCCTGAACGTATCGCTCTGCCACTTGGCGGTAGGGAACTTGTCGCCGTCGTCCTCATAGTCCACCCCCTCGAACGAATGGGATTCCGTGCTGTAAACCATGTTCCTGCCCGCAGGCGTTTCCTTTACGCACCGGTAGACGAAACTCATCATGCGGTCGGTGGCCTTGTACATCTTGTCGTACTTGTCACCGGTACCGAGGTGGTCTTTCAGGTTCGGTTCTTCCTCCGCGTCACCGCCTCCGTCCGACCAGAAGGTATCTTTCGGATGATTAAATTCCAGTCCTCCGTCAAAGTTGTAGTCCATGAAATCCTTATGCTCCGGTTCGGTACTCGGCAACCAGTGGAACAGGCACAGCGGATTGGAGTTGTTCAGCGTCTCGAAGCAGACGGGCAGGTACTGCTTGTGTCCTTCCTCGTCGGCTTCCAGGTAGTTCAGCGTGTCGCCCTCGCCCCATTTCTCGCCGCCGATGGTCTCATCCTGCCCGAAGATGGGGTAGCTGTCGCTCTTCTCGTTGTTCATGTTGTACTGGCCGTAATAGGTCAGGTCTTCGTCGGCACTCTTCGCTACGAACAGGTCGCACGGCAGGCCGTCGATGGCCGAACGGTAATCATCCTCCAGCCCATGGTCTTTGGCGTAACGCTGGGCAGGCGTAAGCAGCCCCATCTCTTTCAGTCCGTCATTGATAAGCTTCGCACCTCCGGTATTGGTGGTCATGGACGAGTCCGAGAAGTCGCATTTGGAACATGCCAGCTTCGCGCCTACCGAGTTCCTGCGTAACTTGAAGAGATTTTTTTTGCCGGTAGTTACCACCGGATTCTTCTGCCTGCCGTTTCCGTCAATCTCCCCGTAGCTCAATGTAACCGTCCAGCCGCTTGCCGTCTTCTGGAAGTAGAAACGGAAGTTCTTTCTGGCATAGTTCACGGAAGAAGTACCCTGAATACGGACATATACGTTGGTAAGGATAAAGTCAAGCGTCCTGTCCTCTCCGTTATAGAAACGGACCTCCCTTACCAGTTTGTTGGCCTTCTTGTCGTTCAGCTGGGCCAGTGCATCCACCACGTTCAGCGTGTCGCTCTCGCTCGGAACCTCACTGCCCACGCTGCCCGTGCCTATCAGTACCAGGATCGAGTTCCGGCGCTTCTTCATCAGCCCCATCAGCTTCTCCATGCTCACCGTATCTCCTTCATTCAGCACGCGGTTGTCCTCATCCAGTGAGCGCACGCCCGGTTCCCCGTCGGCATCCTCCAGGTGGTTGCGGTCCACGATGTAGTTGTTCAGCACCTCGTCCGAGGTCAGCGCCTTGTTATAGATACGCACGCTCTTCACGTTCAAGTCGGCACCTGCCGACTTAAATTCCAACTGGCTCTGAATGTCAAAATTCACCTTGTCGAGCCACTTGGAAGCAGCCGACTCTTCACCGTTCACATAGAAACCGATCAGCGTGCGCTGTTCGTTGGTCTGCACGTTCGGATAGAACACGTAGGTAATGCGGATATTCGTACCCGGCTGGAACTTGGTACCCACCGAGTCTTCATAGCGCAGCACCTGTCCGGCATCCATCGCCTCGGTCACCACACCGGTCAGGAACTTGGCCTCTTCCGGAGTCACAATCAGCCCGTACCGGTTGCCGTTGTCCAGCTGCCCCAGGCAGGTGATCAGCTCGGCATCCGTATCCGTCACGTTGGCCGTGCTGTATTCTATCTCCAGCGTCATGCCCACGTCACGGATGGCAAATCCCTCGGGCTTGTCCGCCTCGTTGAAGGGGCGGTAACCGCCGTCAGCGGTCAGGGTCATACCTGCACCACCGGCCAGCAGCAGGCGGTCCTTGTGCCAGCCGCTACCGGCACCATATTCGTTCACGCTCCACAGCACGTCCCGGAACTCCATACGCTTGTCACCGCTCACCCAGCTTGCCGGGTTGTTTTCCGTGTTGCTTCGCCCGAAGGCGTCAAACGTACACACGGCATCCGGTGCCAGCGTGGCTTCAATGTCCGGGTGCGATGTGGTGTTCACCTGCACCTCAAGCACGGCATCGCCGCATGACACACGGTAGTCCAACGGTTCCACGTTCACGTTCGTCCGTCCGTAGCTGCCGGTCTCACCGCGTTGCAGCAGGTCTTCCTTCACCACGCTGCCCCGGTCGGTCACTTTCACACGGGCCGTATACGCATCGCGGTCATAGCCGGCATACGTGAAGTTCCATGCCGTGAACTGCTCTGCCTCCAGCACCGGGTGTTTCCAGTCACGCTGGAACCCCGCTGCCCGGTGGCTGAACATCAGCCGGCATACGCTGTCACACCTCCGCCTGCCTTCAGCAGCGTAATGTAATGCACCCGGCTCACCACACCGGAGTTCTCATGCTGCGCGTAGGCTTCCACCACGTTCGTACCCTCCTGCATCTGTGTCAGGGGGATGGTCACGTTCTTCTGCTGCACACCGCTGCCGGCCGAAAGACCGAGGGTAAAGGCCTGTCCGCCGTTCACGCGGTAGTAGATGTTCTTCTCACCGCTCGTGCCCTTGGCAGTAAAGGGGATGTTCACGTCATTTTTATATCCCCCGTCGGCCAGCCCGTTGCCCGCCGAGTAGGTGGTCTCCAGCTCCATGGCCACCATGGTCACCTTGGCCGTGGCCGTCTTCATCAGCGTGCCGTCCTGGTAAGTTGCCTGCGCTTCCACCTGTACGGTATAGGCAGTGGCATCCTTCAGATAGGGCGAAGCGTCAAAGGTATAGCTCTGTCCGGCTGTAACGCCCACAAACTCCGCATCCCGGAACTCACTGATGACGGTCGAACCGCGTTTCACGATTACACGGGCTTTCAGGTCGCTGTAGCCGTCCACCGTACCGCCACCGGCAGTGCCCACACCTACGGAGTATTTCACCACAAAGCCGCTGCCCAGTGCCAGATACTGCGAGGCGGGAAGTCCCGCACCGCCGCTGTCCGTCAGGTCGATGTTCACCACCACCTTGTCATCGTCCGTGTACTTGGAAAAGCGCACTTCCTTCGAGCTCTCGCCGCCCTGGTCGTCCTTCTGCTTGACGGTCATCACGTACTGGGTGCCGTCCTCGCTGTCCTGCACATCCACGTCCGTCACCGTACCCACCATCGCATCGAACACCGTTCCGGATGTAGGAGGTTTCGTCTCGCCGCTCACCAGTTCCTCGGTAGGGGTACGGTTTGACAGTTCCTTCTTCAGGAACGCTTCGATGTCATCGCCTGCATAGGCATGATAGGTGCCGTCCGGCTGTTTCTGATTCCATGGTGTTTCAAGATTCATCGGATGCTCGGTCGCGTTGATGATTCCGCTTATTTTCCTTTTTGCCATAATACTGTCCTTTTATAATAATCATTCATTTATCAGTTTTACTGCTACCGTTCCATGCGTCCGATCCGTTCCACGGCTCGTCGCCTTTCCAGTATCCAAGTCCGAAACAGCTGCTTATCGCAGACCACACCAGTCTTGCCCCGGCATAGACTGCCGACAGGGCACGTTTCCCCACATACGCAGCCGTTATTTCCTTACCGCCTATGGTTATCATCGTCAATCCTCCTCATAAATCAGATACAGCGTATTCGCATCCTTGTCCTGCAGCGCCTCGTAAGCTTCCCCGCTCATCACCTCATGCCGGTAGGCCAGCAGTCTCAGGCTGCCGCCTGTTCCGGTATATACGGCATCACCCAGCAGGTAGAGCTTGTCCGGCAGGATGGCTGTCCGGTCCGCATTCATGAATATGCCGGCAGGAGGCACACCCGCCACATCCCAGTCCCCGTACAGGGTGGAGTCCATGTGGTAGGCGAACTTCCCGGCATCCGCTACATACACTACGCTGCCGCCCGGTTTGGTACTCTTGTCAGGTAAAACGTTGCCTGTTTCCATCCATGAGGAAAAGCGTGCGGTAGCCCCGCCGATGGCTGCTGCCGTAGTCTGTTCCACCTTGGCAGCGGCGTTTTCTGCCTTGGCTGCCGCTTCGTTGGCCTTGGTGGCCGCTTCCGTGGCGGCCTGGGTCTTTTCCTCCAGTCCGGCTACGGCTCCTTCCGCTTTCTTGGCGGCAGCCTCGGCACGGGCGGCGGCATCGCTCGCAGGCTTCCCTATCAGTTCCAGGGGGACGTTCACCATCTTGCCGTCCTTCTCCCCGGGCAGTGATTTCACACCGCTCAGCGAGGTGACGGTCTCCAAGTCCTCCACGCCGGTAGAACTCTGGAGTACACGGTCCAGCACTTCCTGAACCAGTTCTTCTTGTGTCATTTCTGCCATACTCATTCGTTTTTATCGGTTTCTGACCCGCCCAGGATTTCGTTCAGGGCATCTATCACATTGGGAAGACAATAGCGTTCCACCGCCATGTGTATCATCCCGGTTTCCTCATCGCTGAACTCGGTCTCGCCGGTACTCTCGAAAATCTTGAACGCAAGCCGATGGGCCTTGATGCCACTGACACGCGTATACAGCAAATCGGCTATCTGCTCACGTGCATCGAAAACCTCCCTCGTCTGACGGGTTATTCCGGTGGGAACGCTGAAATTCCTGAAATCTAACTTTTTCATATATATCTGTTTTTTAGGATGAATGATTCAATATCTGGTAACGGAATCCGTCCGCTTTTGTAATAAGTACCGTTACGGAGTCCCCGGATGCCATCTCGTAGTTTTGCAAATCTTCATTGTGGTTATAGATACCTTTTAGTATGATATTCTTTGAACCGGGTCTGACCCTGAACGTGACAATGGCTGCAAAATCGGTAGGCAAGTAACTCATGCCGAACTTGTATGCCACAGAACTTTCCGACGGCAGCGTAACCTCTACCTTACTGTAGTTGGGTTCATTGTAATACATCAAAATGATATTGTGTTGTGAGAAATCCACCGTGTAGTTTCCACTTCCGAAGGTAAGCAGCTTGGCTTTCGTATTGATAAACGCCGGGGCAAGTAATGCCGCATTGCTGCTGATACCGTAGTTCTTCGTACCGCCGGTAACATCTATAAACAATCCATAGTTCGCTTGGTCGAAGCCGTAATTCCCGTATATATTGGGGGCTGAGTTCACGATACGACCGACAGCGGTAAAAGCTCCTCCTGCAGAAGACGGTATCACATCATCACCGAACATCACATATCCTTTGCTGCCGCCGACACGGAAAAAATCATCATAAATGGCAAGACCGCCACCGCTCCCGTGAGAGTCGGCCACAGAACCGATACGGCCGTCCCTATCTCAAAGCCGCCGATTTTCCCTTTGCTGCTGTCTATCTCTCCGGTAAACTTACCGTTGGTCGTTTCAATGCTGCCGTCTTCCAGTATCTTGAAGTTGCCGTTGGCCGTTACCAGTCCCTCCAGCTGTATATGGTCGGCTGTCAGCTTGATTTTGCTCACGGTATTTCCGTACTCGTCCTCTTCCTCCACGCTCACCCCGATAAGGGCAATCTTTCCTGTATTGTCCTGCGCATACAGACCGGAACCTTCAGGCTTTATGACAAGCCCGGTCTCTTTCAGCGCATTACCGTCCTTGTCGAAGACCGCCGCTGAAATCTTTACCAGCCGGTCGCTCTGTTCGAACAGTGTACGGTACTTATAGGCCAGTGCGTCCGCCTTGTTGGTGCTGAACACCAGCAGCGAAATGTAAATCACGCCCGTAAACGACAGCTTGAAGTCGCCAGTGCCGTTCCAAAGTCCGTCCAACGTGAACATCTTCTCACCGCCAACGGGCAGGTCCTCTTCATGGCCGAACATGTTGAAGTTCTCAAACCCGGTCTTATCAGCGTTCACAAATTCTATTTTCAACCTTCCGGCCTTGATAACCCGGTAGCTGAACGACAGATACACCACGCCGGGCACCCGTTCGCCCTGGCTGTTCGTCTGCCGGTACTCCGGTACCAGCCGGAAGTCCTCCAGTTTCTGCATGATATAGCTGTTCCGGATATAGGCATAAGGCACCTTGCCGTCGGTCCGTATCTCGGCATGGCCGTCCGGCTTCGTACCGTAAGGACCGCCGTTCGCCCAGATCCAGCGTCCGCCCAGGGTGAACAGCGTAGCCTTGCTGCCCGTCTTCCATTTGTCCATGCCGTCGGCAAAACTGCTGTTGTCCAGATAACTCTGTTCTTCGCGTATTTCCTTGCGCAAGCTTTCCACGGCTGAATGGATTTTCCCCTCGGTTATCTCAAACCGCGTCAGGATGTCCTCGCCCGTCATCAACACGAACGTACCCTTCAGCCACACGTTGTCGGCATACAGGCCGTTTCCTTTCGGCTGTTTGTCTGCCGGGAAAGCGCTGCTCCTGATGCCGTCCAGCTTACCCAGCCGGCAACGAAGGCAGCCGTTGAAGTTCTTGGCCTTCACACCGTCCAGAATGTCGATACGGGGCTGCCCGTCCTCCGTGGCCGCAATGGATATAAGGTTCTGCCGGAGCGGGTTTTCGGTGTTGCCCATCAGCACGCACTCATCGCCTGCCTCCGGCTTCACCCCGCCAAACTCGCTTACCGGGACCAGCACACCGCCGGCTATCACCGAAGCCACCTCCACCCAGTATGCTTTTAGTTTCTTACCACCCGTAACCGCACAGCGCATCAGGTCATGGGCCACAAAGCCCGATTCCTGCTCAAACACGATGCGGTAGTTGTCGCCCTGCTTCACCACGTCCTTGATCTTGCCGTTGGCAGCGGACACCACCAGCTGGCCGCACACGCTGCGCACCTTCTCGATCAGCAGTTCCAGCGCCACCAGGCTTTGCCGGGCAGTCACTTTGTCCACCGTCAGGTTGTCAGTCCGGTCAGCTGGTCAATCCACAGCTGCCAGCCCTCACCGGTCAGCCCGTCCACAAACTCCGTGCTGCGCAGCAGTTCGCGGATCACGGCAGTCAAGTATTCGGCATTGCCCTCACCATCCACGATGCCGCAGGGCTTGCCGCCAGCAGCCTCGCCAAAGCTCACACCCTTCAGGAAGCGGATGGACTCTTTGGCTGTGTCCGGCTGGTTCTTGCTCAGGAACTCTTTCTGGCTGCGCCGGGCGGAAAACAGGTTGTTGTCCGTGGGCAGCGTCTTGTCCCAGCTTCGTATGATGTCCGGAAGGGCAGCGCCTTCCGTCTTTGATTTCGTATAGCTTTTCAGCGCACCGATGCTGTCCGTCACCTTGTCGAACTTGCCCACCTGCAGCGCATCGCTTATCTCGATGTCCATCTGCCCGGGTTCGTTCACCTTGCGGCTGATCTTGGTGATACGGCTCTGACGGTAGCCTTTTTCCGGGAAATACTTCCGGCTCTCCAGCTTCACCCGTCTGCCCACAAACAGGTCTATGCCGTGCTCCTCGATGTATACCGGGTCTGTCGGGGCTTTGTAGGCGGCAATGTCCAGCCAGTGGTCCCGGTTGTACTCGTCCACCGCAACCGCAAACTCCTCTTCGGCCAGCCGGTAATACTCATCCGGCATCCGGATATTCCACAGGATATAGGTGTCGCCTGCTCGGGGCACCAGCTTGCCGCCCGGCAGCTGGGTGTCGTCATCGTAGGGCCAGATGGTGATCAGTTCGAATTCACGTGCCGCGCTGTCGTAGTTCACCTCAAAATAGTGGTCGTCACTCTCCCCGAGTCCGGCCAGGTCGCCTGTCTGGAACGACACACGTTTTGTCTCACCCGCCAGCTCGTACAGGTTGGGGTCAAAGTCCAGTTCCCCGTCCCGGAAATAATAGACGGTGAATTTGTTTCCTTCATCGTCTGCCACCTCCTCGCTGCGAACCGAGCTCACCGTACCGACCGACGGGGGAAGATGCCGCTGAAAGCATCCTGCTCGTAATGGTCATAGATGCCATATTCCTCCACGCCCTGCTCGATGTACTTCCTGCCGCCGGGAAGCATCAGACGCGGGCTGCCGTATTTCTCCGCATCGATGTTGCGGGTCGAGCCTACCGGGAACAGGCGCGTATAGAATTTGGCCGTGTTGCTCGTATCTCTTTCCAGGGAGGTCAGCCCCTTGCCATAGCCAAGGGTGATTTCTTCCCCGTGTTCGCAGCGGCACACGTTCACAGTCTGCCCCTCAACCCACCATTCCACCTTGCCGCCTGCCTTTTCCGCGATGGCTTTCAGCGCTTCGTCGCAGTACATCCCCTCGTAGTCTATCGTGATCAGCTCCGTACCTTCCACCGTACCCGTCTTCCAGTCAGTAATGTGGCCCATGCCGTTATTGATAGCCTTCACCACCATCGCCACATGCTCGCGGGGCGTGGCCGTCAGGGTAAACAGGGGGTTGGTGTCCCCGTCCGTCGTCTCCAGCACCAGGAACCGCTTGATCAGGCTCTCGATACCGTACAGCTTCAGGTTATACTCCCATTCACCATCGCTCACCTGCTTCGGCGTGTAGCGTTCTGTCAGCCAGTACCGTTCGCCAGATAGTCCGTGTAGTCGTTCACGTCCAGGGGCAGGAAGGCATAATAGCTGAACGACAGGGAAAGCACATTGTCTCCCTGAACCTCCTTGCTTTGCGTCGAGCTGTCGTTCACGGCCACATCCGCACGCTTGGTTCCGGCTTTATCATATATCGTTAGAAGCATATTCTAATAGCGTTTGAATGGTTATATAATCGGTTTCGGTTCCCGGAACTTTACCCGGAACTTTCCGGCATGCACACCTTCCGTCCACAGATAGGTCAGCGGGGTGAACTTCGTACAGTCGGCATACTTCACCCGCAGCTGCAGATCCAGCTGGGGGAAACGGATCTCCAGCCAGCCGTCCTTCCCTTGCTTCAGGAAATTCACAAAGGCAAAGTACTGCTTCATCCAGCCTGCCTGGGTCTTGTTGTAAAGCGCAAAATGCAGCGTCACGTCACGCGCTTCATTCCGTGGGGTCAGCACGGGGCTGTATTTTTCCCCGTGCTCTTCCCGTATGTCCACAGCCGTATCCTTCTTGGCCTTGCTCGGGGTCAGGATGGCCGTCAGGTTCTCCATGCCCCCGCGCCGGTCTTCCACCAGGAACACGCCGTATTCCGTCCAGATGTCCGTGCCGTTCACCAGCACCAGTCCGCTCAGTATATTGCCCATATCACTTCACTTTTAGTCCGTCACGTATCATTTTCTTTATCACTTCCTTCAGTTCGCCCAGGTGTCCGGCGCTCACACCGGTGTTCTCGGCTATCCGGGCCAGATGCCCTTCAGCCGTGTCCATCTTCTCCACCACGCTTTCCAGCCGGTCGTCCATGCTGCTCCAGTGCTGCAGCCCGCCGGTGAACATGCCCTCCAGCTTCGTGCCCTGGTCCTGCGTCATGGCCGTAAAGCCGCCCGCTTTCGCACTTTGGCTCGTACCGCCCTGCTGCGTCTTGTCATAACCGGTGGCTGCCGCCAGGTTGTCACGCAGGGCAAGGGCTTCATCCATATACTGCATGTACTCTTCCATCAGCGCGTTCCGTTCCGCCTCGGTCAGTTCGTTGTCCTCCATGGCCTTGCCGAACTTCTCCCACCAGCCTTTCAGTTTGTCGCTGTACATCTCACCGATCTTGTTGCTCAGCATCGCCCGCATGAAGTACTCGGATATATCCTCCGCCGCATCCTTGGCACCGTACTTCATGTTCATCAGGTTGTCGATGAAGCTGCTGTACATACCGTCGAACGAAATGCCCGTCAGCCCTTCATACAGCTGGTCGGTCAGTTCCTCCAGCTTGCCGGCCTGGTCTATGTAGTCATCCAGTTTCTCGGTCAGTCGCCCGCCATAGCCTCCCTTACCGGTATTCTGGATTTGCGTCCACATATCCACGTTGCTGCGCAGTGCCTTCATTTCCTCCGGGCTCAGGCTCCACAGGTTCCCGTCCCACCGGCGGCCGATCTGTCCGCTCAGTTTGTCTATCTGTGCCTGGTTGAAACCGCCCCAGTAGTAGTTCCAGCTGTGGTGACTTCCGCTGTAGCGTGCCTGTTCCTTTGCTATCTGCAGATAGTTTGCATTCGTTTCTTTCTGGTATTTGTAAGCATCCCGGTAAGCTTCCACCGATTTTGTCCCCTTGCTTGCCTTAATGGTATCGGTCAGGTCTTCGATGGAAGTCTGCAGTTTCTCGTTCCGGTCCGTAAGACGGTCTATAGCCGCCTGCACTTCCCTGGCGTTCCCGCCGATGCCGAACAGTTTGTTGAAACCTCCGAAAGACACCGTGTTCAGCAGTCCTCCGATACCATTCACAAGGGAACCGCCTATCTGTTTGAACAGGTCTCCGCTGAGGATATTGTCGAGTATTCCGGTTATCGCATTGAAAATGGTATCTATCAATGATGAGATAATCGGGCCAATACCGTCTTTCAGCAAATCCAGTATGGAGAGAATGGCCGATATGATCTGCCCGATGACTCCGGCACTTGACAGGGTTTCGGACATCCGGCTGATGGCATCGCCGACCTTGCCTCCGATATTCAGTTTTGAAAGACCGGTAAGCATGTTCTGGATTCCTTCAAATGATCCCTGCAAGGTTCCGCTCGCAAAGCCGTGCAACCCGTCGGATACCATGTTCAACCCGTCAACCGTGTCCCGGGAGGCACTTTTCACCTCCCCGGCAAGCGCCTTCATTTCAGAGGTGGCGTTCAGGTATTCTTCGTCAGCTGAAACGCTGGACGATTGGGCCGTTTGAAGAGCGATTTTGGTACGTTCTATTTCTGCCTGGTTACCGCTTTCAAGAGCCTTGTTGTAATCGGTCTGCGCCGCTTTTAACCGGGCGAATGCCGCTTCCTGCTGCAGTTCCGCATTTTGCACGCGTGTTACGGCATCCCCCAAAGCGTGCATCTGCGTTTGCAGCCGGGCAAAATCCAATGTCCCGTTGCCACCGGGGAGCATGCTTTGAATACGTTCAATGGCATCGTAAACGACCTGCTGGTCTGCGGCTCCCGTTTTTTTGAACTCATCCGTCTTGACATACTGTTTAAGTTCGCCAAGCAGGTTCTTCATCTGGTCTGCAAGCAGACCGGTCAAATCCCCGAACGCTGCTCCCCAGTCTATCTTCTGGGTAAGGGCTTCCATGTCCACTTTGTGCACAGCCGCATCACGCTGCTTCTCCAAAGTCAGCCTTTCGCCCTGGGACTGTGCCTTGCGGATTTTCTCGGCATATTCTTCAGCGATGGCCAGTTTCTGCTGCTGGAAGGTCCCGTATTCCTTCAGATAGTCACGCATGGCTTCCGCCTCTTCCCTGTACACGTCCGTCTCCGCTTTTTTCCGGGACGCAGTGTTTGAGGCACGGGCTTTTTCAAGTTCATCCTGTTGCTCCCGGGTAAGTCCGTTATCTCCGGTGGAAAGGCCGGCTTCCTTGTTCTCACGCTTCCAGTCGGTTTCCTGCCGGTTTATCTCTTCTTTCCGGGCGTTATAGTCATATTCGATTTGTGCCAGTTTCTTTTCGGTACCGGCTTGCATACGGTCTATCTCTTCCTTCCGGTTCTCGGCCTGCAGGGCGGCAAGATCCTGCGCCAGCCTGCGCTCTGTGGCAAGTCGTTGCCTGGCTTCCGCTTCCGGATTCTTTCCAGGCTGTTTGGGGTCGATATGCCCGCCGATATTTCCTTTCTTGGCTGCTTCTGCGGCTTTTTTTTACCTCTTCTTCCGCTTTTTTCAGATAACCGTCGCGTTTGTTTTCGGCATTTTTCAACAGTATGTCATAAGCTTCCTGATCATGTTTCTTAATGGCAGCCTGTGCATCATAGAACTGCCCGGATTCTGCCATGCTTGACTGCATGATATATTGTCCCCATTTCCCGAAAAAACCCATGGCGCTTTCCGCCTCTTCCGGTTTCTGCGCCTTGATTTTATTCACCTCTTCATCGGCTTCTGCAGCTTTTTTTACAAGGTTCTGGACATTGGCCTGGTGCAGCAGAACCTGTACATAGTCCTCGCTCTTTTGGATAAGGGTATCATACCATTCGGAAAGTGTTTTATAATACCCGAAAGATTCCCCGTACTTGCGGTTCAGTTCCTCTACCTTCGCCTTTTCCTGTTCCTTGCTGCCGGTGAAGTTCTTTATTTCATCGATGACCGATTTCAGTTCGAAGCGGGTACGCACCATCTGGCACGGCCGTCCTTCTCTATCTCGGTCATTTCCTTGAGTGATATGTTGAATTCATCCACGCCTTTTTTGGCACTGAACAGGTTTTTCGTCCAATCCCAGATTTCATCACCGTACATTACCAGCAGCATGATGCCGGTGGTCATGGCCGTCTGCCAGGAAAAGAGCGAGGACAGGACCTGCTTCCATACCGGTGTGCCCTTCTTGCCGGACTTCTGCAGCTCATCGTATTCCTTGCGGGCACGGGCCAGTTCGTCCGTAAAAATCGGCAGGTTGTTGCTGATTGCCAGGAAGAACATCTGCGGTCCCATGGCCAAAGAAGGCATTTCACGGGCGATCTGCTGGATACTGTTGTGAAGCCCGCCCAACTGGCGCTGCGCGTTGGGTACATCTGCAGGGGTGACCTGCACGGATTCCGATTCCTCCTGCAGCAGTTTCAGTTTGCCGCGCAATTCCTCAAGCTGCTTCTCCAGTGCATGGATCTGCGCGATATTGGCACTCTGGTCCAGATTGGGGGCAGCCGTCTCCCCGGCAAGGCGCAGCTTTCCAGTTCAGCCTCCAGCAGCCTGACGGTATTACGCAGTTCCAGCGCCTCACGTTCGGCCTTGTTCATGCCGGGCGTGAGTTTGTCCTTCATCAAAAATTCAACTTCTACAGGTTTGCTCATTCCAGTTTGCTTTGAAAAAATCCTACTATATCGTTCGCTTCATCCTCGGCGCTGTGTTCCGGTCTGGGAGCACCGTTTCCGCCGCCTTGCTTTTTCCGCACATACCGCGGCGCGTCGCTCAGCATCATGATCAGCGTCTGGTAATTCACCCCATCAAGGATGTAATCCACGCTCCAGCCGGTCGCCGATGCAATCTGCCACACGAAGCCGAAAGGGCTATGGGAACCTTCATACCGGGTTCTTAACTCCCCTTCCTTGCCTGGCTCAGTCTCGGAGTCATCGGGTTCGCCCGCGCTGTCGAGCTGATAATACGCATAAAATCCTTCGTGCCCATCAGACGCTCGAATGTTCGGAACATGGTCGTCAGATAACGCCACTCCACAAAGTTCCGCAGTACCCACGCTGTCACCCCGATGCCCACGTGCCGCGACACGTATCCCCGGCATACCGTATAGGCCAGCAGGCGGCTCACAGCCTTACCATGCTCCGCCACAAAGGCCAGTTCCTCGGTCTTGTCCTTCGGTTGCCAATCGGGTTTGACACCCGTCTTCAGGTATTCCCGCGCCAGCAGAATCTGACCCCGCAGCCTCGGACGCTTCATCGTCACACGCACCTCCACCGGGCGTTTCAGCCACGGAAGCTTCCACCTTTTAAGAGGAACGGACACGCCGCTGTCCAGCAGCGCATCCGCACACTCCATCTCTATCAGTTGTTCCAGCCGGTCAGCCATACGTTAGCCCTCCTCACTTTGGAGCGATGCTGCAGCCGCGGCTTCCGCCGGCGGCAGCTTGTACTGCCCCCACTCGTCCGGTATTGCTTCCGTATCGAACACGCCGTAAGGCTGCGAACCGTCCTCCGGCATCGCCACTTCGAGCGTAACCTCTATCTTGGAGGTTTCTGTAAGGGTCAGCTTGCCTGCAGGATTGGAAAGTAGCGTGGCGTTGGGAATCAGTACGCTCTGTCCGGACACGAGGGAGAGTTCCCATGGTCCCTGCATGACAAGCACCTCCGACGGGGCTGTCCAACCGATCGGAGTTTTCTTTTCCAAATCTTCTTTCTTATAATGCAGCTGCCGCCAAGCAGTTTGTGCAGGTTCGAATAGTTCATCTGGATCACATTGAACGTCGGGGCGATGCCGCCGTTACTCTGTGGGATGACCAGCACCGGGGCACCCTGCACCTGTTCGGCCTCGATCTTCGCGGCCTCGGGTTTCTTGCCGCCCAGGTCAAACGAGTTCTTTTCAATATACCCGATTGTGAAATCCTTATACTTTACGGCTCCTATGCCGTACATGAAATTCTTGTTCATCGTTTATAAAGTTTGATGGTTAATAACACACCGGCCAATAAGCCGGCCAATACACCTGTGATAAACGTCCGCATCCGGTTCGGAGGGCGTTTTTCTACTGTTTGAACGTCATTTGAAATTTCGCTCTTGGTTTCGCTACGGATGCGCGCCAGCTCTTCTTCATACCATAGCACCAGCTGCTGCAGACTGTCACACGAGGCTTCGGCCACGATGTTCCCGCTGTCGTCGCTGCCTACGGTCAGATTCGCCTGTCCGCTCTTGCCACGGTACACGGCACCTTCAGGAAGTTTACGGAGGCTGTCCGCAGGTATAGACAGCTTCACCGAACTCGCCGGTATACCCGCCATCACCAGTCCCGCCCGTCGGCTTCCGCTCGCGCTGTCGGCGCTTGCCGATTCCGTCCGGACTTCCCGGTTCATGCTCTTTCGGTGACTCGCGCAACCTGTCAAGCACAGGGCAATCGTCACGATGAGGACAGTTTCCGGCTGTATCAATAGCTTTTCTAAGACGGGCCATCTCGCGCGTATTGCGGGCCAGTTCTTTCTTTGTTTCACAAAATTCATCTTTTAGAGGTTTTACAATATTTTCCATCAAAATGCGGGTGGCATGTTCGGCGTTATCTATGCGCATGGCCTCTGCACCGGCCTCGGCCTTCATCGCTTCCGCTTTCGCTTTTCTCACAGTAGCCCGCAAGGAGCCAATGGTCGCCACCGTACCAACCAGGCCGCCGCCAAGGATAATGTTCATAAATTCGCTCAAGTCCATACCACCCGGTTTTATTATTGATTAATACCTATTTCTTTCAACCATTCCTGCACATCGAAGCTCGGACAGGCTTTCGCTGCCAGTTCGTTGTGTCCTATAATGCGTACATCAGGGAATTTCCGATGAAAATCCTTCACATACTTCTCCAGTGCCTTTTTCTGGCAGCCAGTGCGGGTGTCTTTCGGGGTCTTACCGTCTTTTTCCACGCCTCCGGCATACACGATGTGACGGCTTACACTGTTATATCCTTTGGCTCCGTTGGTCACTTCCCAAGGGTCCACCTGTGCATCCTCATTGTTTTCTACCAGACGTTCCACGCCTCCGTTCAGGTGGAACAGGTCGGTATAGCCAACCTGCTTCCATCCTCTTCCTCCCTGGGCAACCGGAGAAGTATGCCATTTGCGGATGTCCGCCGATGATACCTCACGCCCCTCCGGGGTTGCCGTACAGTGTATTACCAGATATTTCAACTTTGCCATAATCATCATGCTTGATAGCCGCTCATCATTACCACTCCGGCATCCTCTTTCTTGGGCATGCAGATGAAGTAATGGCGGAAGTTAATCAGGTTACGCTGGTTCAACGGGTCATTCTTTGACTCGGAATAATACATCTTGGTAGAACCTGTTGCCTTGAAAACCCTCTGTTTGTAGAAGGCAAATGAACACGGAAATTCACCGGCTTCTGCCGTTGTACCCAATGCCTTCTTCACTCCGGCTGTAGTATAAAGCGGGTTGTTGCCATACTCGTAGATTTCAAAGCCGTAAAGGTTACCTACCTTGCCGCTGTTGCGGTCAATATTGTACTGTTCACGGAATGCCTGGCTGGTCAGCAGCAGGTCATTCACATGGTCGGGGCAAAGCACCAGTCTGCGGCCGTCTGACGGTACGCGCAGGTTGTCAAGGGCACGCTTCATTTCCACAAGGTCATTCACGGTAAGGCGCAGACGGTTTGTAGCCGGATCTTTCTCGCCGGTAGTCTTAAGCACCGGAGTAGTTTCCGTATTTTTGTTCGCACAAAGCGCATGGGCCGCCTTGGTAAACTTCGCATCATTGATACTGTTGGCATGTCCCTCTTTCACACGGGCGGTCTTGTCATAGCTGATGGCATAAAAGCTCATCGTCTGTAATCGGCGTAGCCTTGGTCTGGAATTTGTCCAGCTTGATGGCAATATCCTTGTCTTCCAAAGCCTGCACATCAATCGGATAGGTTTTATTGTTTATCAAGACATCCGGATCTACACCAACTTCTACCAGGTGAATCACATCGTTATTCACGATACTGCTTTGGTCGGGGATTCCTGACAGCCAGGTTCCTTCCAGTCCGGCACGGAGCACCTTAACAAGTTCCCCTGTCCAGATTTCCGTATAAACCCCTTCACGGAGTATTGAAGTACTTTGCGGGGCCATTCCCATAAAGGCTGCCACCGCATTCATTCCCACAGCTCCGGCCACCGGAGAGAATCCCAATACCGAAGCACACACGACACCTGTCAGCGTATTGAACAGAAGTGCCGTCAAAAGCATTACAATTTTTCCCATTTTCTTCATTTTAAAGGTTTTCAAATTTCACAGGTCATGCCGTATTCAGCCTTGTACAGGCGCTTGTACTCCTCCGGGTTATGCTCGCGCATTTCAAGCAGCGCATCACTCGGGACATCGCTCAGTTTGGCATAGGTGGACGGCTGTGCCTGCTGCTTGCCGCCCTGATAGCTCAATACAGTGGAAATCTTCACCTGTGGTTGCATGGCATCAAGCACATTCTTCAGTTCATCGACACCAACCTTCTTGCCAAGTTCGATAAACTGTATCTTCTTGTCTTCTCCCAGACGCTTTTCCACCACTGCCTTTTCTACAAGACCAGTGATACGGGCCAAAGTCAGCTTCCCGTTTTCTTGCTTCAGGGAATCATTCTCTGCCTTGGCTGCTTTCAGTTCATTTAAGGCTTGATTAACATCAGCCTCCGTTGCCGTTTCCGGCAGCCCCAATTGAAGGGCCAAAAGTTTCAGTTCCATTTCTTCTGTTGTTTTTTGGTTATTGATTAGTGGCAAAGGACAATCACCATCCTTTCCCAATGTGATTTGTTTTCCATCCTTCATCAGTACGATGGCATCATCATTGGAACCTACATCCACCAGTGATACCTCATACAGCTTGCTTTTGGTTATTGTCGGGCTGGTCTGCCCCTGCAGCAAATGTTCGGGCTGGTCACTCAGTTCCAGAATGTCTATTCCGGCACTCACCATTCTCAGACTGCCGAATTCAAACTGTTTCTTGCATCTTTTACTGAGGTCGGTCGCTTCGTCAAACACCAGTTCCCCGGTTACTTCACCATCCTCTACCCGAAGGTCCTTCACATAACCAATCACGTTTCCGCGTTGGTGCATGTACAGCAGTACCGGGTTTCGGCAATACTGCTCCACACTCATGCCCGATATCAACACACGGCTTCCGTAGCTGTTCAGGCTGTCGTTTGAAATTCTTACACGTTTACTCATTTTCTCATGCCACGCCTTTATGCATTGGCGCTGCAATATTACAGAGCACTTACCGGGAAGCCAAAAAAGTGTGCAATGGTTGCACACTTCTATGAAACCGTTGCACATTATTTTGGCTGCAAGCTGATAAGCGGACAACTTTGCGAATAAATCGGGCAGGTGCAAGGGACTCCGAAGCCTGCCTTTAACCCTATATTCTTTATTATATGACAAAGGCAGAAATCGAAAAGAAAAAATCTCTTGCACGCTCACTGTTCCTTTCCGGCATGGAACAGACTGAAATTGCGGAGAAAGTGGACGTGTCACGCGTCACCATCTCAAAATGGTGCACGGCTGACGGATGGAAAGAGGCAAGGGCGGCAAAGAACGTCACCCGGCCGGAACTGGTGAACAAACTCCTGCTCACCATTGATACACTCATTACTCAAGTCAACGAATCGAACGACCCTGCACTTGTAGCTGGTCTCGGGGACAAACTGGCCAAACTTTCGGCGGTGATTGAAAAGTTAGACAAGAAGGCCAACGTAGTGGATGTCATTGAAGTGTTCATGGCATTCTCCAAATGGATTGAATACCGTTCAACCATCGACCCGGAAGTGACTCCGGAACTGGTCAGGGCAATCAACAAGTACCAGGATCTGTATATCACCGAACAGATGGGCATAAAATAAAACGGCTATGGCAACAGCAGCGGAAAAGAAACAGGCATACGAACAGTGGAAGGAACACTGTAAAAGAGTGCAGTCCATCACGGATACGGCTTTGCTCGCGGGCGAGACACCGGCACAAAAGGACAGGCGTATTCTGCGTCTGCAGGGTAACTATGCCGCGTTCTGTGAATATTACTTCCCCCACTTTCTCACCTTGCGTGACAAAACCACCGGGGAAGTCATACGCACCATCCACAATGCACCGTTCCACAATGCGGCAGCGGCTAAAGTAAAAGGCACACCCAACCTGAAAGCGGTATTCATGTGGCCGCGTGGCCATGCCAAGTCCACACACATGGACATTTTTGTTCCGCTGTGGCTGATGTTCCAGCCCAAACGTCTCATCAACTTCATGGTGGTGGTCGGCAAAAGTGAGGACTCAGCCACACGTCTGCTGGGAGATATTCAGGCAGAACTGGAACATAACCAGCGCATCATTGCCGACTTCGGCAAGCAGCAGGGGAATGCCTCCTGGCAGGATGGGGAGTTCAAGGCGGCCAACGGGGTGAAATTCCTGGCTTGCGGACGCGGACAGTCTCCACGTGGTTTGCGAGACCGGGAAGCACGTCCGGACTACATCGTCATCGATGACTTGGATGACGACGAACTGTGCCGCAATGAGAAACGGGTGCATGACATTACAGACTGGGTGAAAGAAGCCCTTTTTGGTGCACTGGATGTGGGCCGGGGGCGTTTTATCATGGTCGGGAACCTCATTTCTAAAAACTCGGTGCTGGCCAATCTCACCAAGACAAAAGGGGTACATGTATCCGTCATCAAGGCAATAGACAAGAACGGAGAACCGGTATGGCGCGAAAAATGGACGAAAGAAGAGGCGCAGGAATACAGGGATTTCGTAGGCTACCGGGCATGGGAAAAGGAGATGATGCACAACCCCATCGTGGACGGAACTATTTTTCGGGCAGACTGGATTCGTTACAAGAAACTGCCCAGGCTATCCAAGTATGAAATGCTGGTCTGCTATACCGACCCCTCTTTCAAATCGACCACTTCCAACGACTACAAGGCTTGCCGCCTTTGGGGCAAGATTGGGAAGGAACTGCACCTTATAGACTGTTACGTCCGGCAGGATACCGTTTCAGGATGGTACGGTGGCTTTACGACCTCTACGAGCGTACACGTGATACGGCAGCCGTCCAGTTCTTTATGGAAGCGAACTTCATGCAGGATGTCATTCTGGATGAGTTTGAGGCAGAAGGGAATCTGCGTGGATACCAACTGCCCATCATGCCGGACAAACGAAAGAAACCGGACAAGCTCCAGCGCATCGAAGCGGTGTCACCATTATGGGAACGCGGTTTCGTATTCTACAATGAGAAGTTGAAAGAATCGCCGGATATGCAGACCGGAATCGAACAGACCTTGGCACTGGAGCGTGGCAGCCGTATTCACGATGATGCACCGGATGCCGACGAGGGAGCCATCTGGATGCTGCAGCGCAATTCAAGGCAGGAGAGTTTTCAACCGGTGTTCGGTAAAAGGCCGACCGCCAAAAATATATGGTAACATGATACAGCTGATTAAAAGAATGATTTTTGCATGGCGCTATAAACGTGCCGTTGCCCGTGCTTGCAAGTACGCCAAGCTCTACGGAAGAAAGTACTACGTCCTGTATATGGGTGGCAAACTGAAAGTTGTCCCCAAAAGGAACATCTGTGAACTGATTCACCGCCACCGTTTCCGCAAGGGAACCACTATCCGGGATATAGAAAAAATGGCATTGTTCATCACTAAATGAAAGTAAAGTCATGTTCATTACAGAAGAAGATTACAAAGTTGTCATCGGCGACAACGCATTAAAGGTTATCTCGCAGGTAAGCCCGGAAAACCGTACCAATGCAGAAGCGGAAGCCCGGGAAGAAATTGCCGGTTATCTACGGCCGAAATACGACTGTACGGCCATTTTCTCTGCACAGGATGAACATCGGAACCGCCTCATTGTCATGTACACCTGCGACATTTCACTTTACCACATGAGTGCAGCCATGCCGCAAAAGATGGGAAGCGAGATACGCAAGGAACGGTATGAACGGGCCATCAAGTGGCTTGAAGGCGTACAGGCCGGAAAAATTGTCCCTGATTTGCCTTTGGCTGTCGGAGAAGATGGGCTTCCGTCCGGAAATTCATTTGTTTACAGCTGTCAGAAGCAGCTTCATCATAACTGGTAGGATTATGGATATTAAAGACTTTTTCAGCGGTATGTTTTCCAATAAACCGAAAAACGTACTGCAAACGCCATACGGCAATTTTAATCTGGCCAAGGGGAAAGACATCAAGCGGGTGCAGAAAATGGTCATCGACCTGCAACGCACCACCGATGCACTCACCCGGAAGGACATCAAGAACTGGCGCGATGCCTGGCAGTATGCCATCAATGTGGACAGTCCCAGCCGCCAGCGCCTGTACGACATCTACCGGGACGCGGAAATAGACCTTCACCTCTCCGGGTGTGTGGAGCAGCGCAGAGGTTTTGTCATGGCACGTTCTTTCAAAATCGTGGATATGAAAGGGGATGAGAACGAGGAAGCGGTTCACTTCTTTGACCAGTCCTGGTTCAAGCAGCTCATGCGCTATGCACTTGATTCAATCTACTGGGGACATTCGCTCATCGAATTGGGCGACCTTTGCACTGACGGCGACGGCTGCATCTGTTATTCGGATGTGAAGCTTATTCCGCGCAAACATGTCATTCCTGAGTATGGGCGTGTCATTACCGACCTCGGGCAGGACTGGACTACAGGTATAGACTACCGCCAGCCTCCTTTTTCCGACTGGCTCATTGAGGCAGGTAGGCCCGACGACCTCGGGCTGTATCTCAAGGCTGCTTCACAGACTATTCCCAAAAAGAACATGCTGGCCTTTTGGGACACCTTCGGGGAAATATTCGGAATGCCCATGCGTATAGCACGCACCACTTCGCGCGATCAGAAAGAGATTGACCGTCTCGACAAGATGTTGCGTGAAGCCGGAACCGCCCTCTCCATGGTGGCAGGAATGGAAACCGAAATCGAATTTGTGGAAAGCGGCAAGGGGGACGCATTCAATGTCTATGACAAGCGTATCGATCGGGCCAACTCCGAACTGTCAAAGCTTATCATCGGGCAGACGATGACCATCGAGGACGGAAGCAGCCTATCACAGTCGGAAACGCACCTTGAAGTGTTCCAGAACCTCGTGGAAAGCGACTGTGATATGCTTCGGGATATAGTGAACAACCAGCTCATTCCGCGCATGGTGCGCCACGGGTTCCCTGTTAAAGGGCTGCGCTTCGATTGGGACTACTCCATTGACTACACGCCCGAACAGCAGAAAGCTTACGAGGAAATGGTACTGCAACACTACAAGGTAAAGCCTCAGTACTTTGAGGAAAAATACGGTATCCCGTGCGAGGAGAAGGAACCGAAAGAAGAGCCGGACCCGACAGAACCGAAAAAAAAGAAAGACGGCAAACCGGCTGAAACGCTGTCCCGTTTTTTCGACTGAGCCCCGATGATTATTCGGGGCTGCACCAGCGGTATGCCCACCTGTTGGGCAAACAGAAACTATGCCTCTCCATGGAGGACGAGGCAAAACTCATGCGCGACAAGCTCACGGAACGCTTTGACCGCATGATGAAGGTGCTGTTCCGGCAAGAAGGGGCAAACCTTGAAATAGGTATCCTGGCATCCGAAGAAGCGCAGGATTTTATAGAAGCTCATTCTTCTGTCTTGAACGGTTCATTCCGAAAGGTGGAAATGTCCGAGACCATGCGCAAGCGACTGGAGCGTTCCAACTATGTATTCTCCGGCTTGAAGACCTTCCATGAACTGAATGAAGCCTTTCCCTCCCTGTTGGATGAAAACGGCAATAGAAAGACGTTCGAACGCTTTTTGAATGATGTCCGGAAGATCGACGAAACATACAATTCAAACTATCTACGGGCTGAATTCACCTTTGTACAGGCTTCGGCTGAAATGGCAGCCAAATGGGAACGGTTCATGCAGGACGGCGACCGCTATTATCTACAGTACCGCACGGCCGGGGATGCAAAGGTACGTCCCACCCATGCAGAAATGGCCGGCATCACACTCCCGGCTTCAGACCCGTTCTGGGCAGAATTCTATCCTCCTAACGGATGGGGCTGCCGCTGTTCCGTGGTCCAGGTACGCAAATCCAAGTATCCGCCTACAGACCACGAAGAGGCCATGGCAAGGGGGAAATCAGCTTTGGAAGTTGACAAAAAGGGAATGTTCCGGTTCAATGCAGGCATGGAACAAAAGACGATGCCCGACTATAATCCATACACCATCAAGCGCTGTAAGGATTGCGATATGAACAACGGAAATATGAAACTGGTCTTCGTTCCGGAAAATGAATTGTGCGCCGCATGCAAACTGGTAAGAACATTGGCCAATGCAGATGCCAAACAGATAAAGAAGCAAGCCAAGCCATTGCAGGGAACAGTTATCACGAATAATGAATTCCCATTCCCGGTAAACATATCAAAACGCACGCTTCAAGAATGGACCAACCAGCCATACAAGTTCTACCATGAAAAGAACCTCATGCTTCTGGATATAAAGAATGTATTTGCCAAAGCCAAATACCTGGGAACAGCAGATAACCACAAAGGTATTCCACACCTCATACAATCGCACATTTTCGAGATAGAAGTAAGAGGTGAAAAAGCACTGATAATAGTTCGGGAATACGACTGGCACGAATACACGCTGCACAGTCTTTCAGAAGGAGGTGAATTATACAAACATATAAAAAAGAAAGAATAGCGAAAGACGCAAGCTCCGGGAACTACAATCCCGTTCTGAACATCTAACGCTATTCCTCACTGCAAATATACAAAACAATTTTTAAAAACAACCCGTTATGAACAAAATTATCGAATTTCTCAAACAAAGCAACCGCTACAAACACCTTATTGGCGGTTTGTTGGTAGGCATTTTGGCCTTCACCCCGTGGACAGCGCTCTATGCTGCAGCTGTCGCAGCCTCCTGTCTGGAACTGAAAGACAAACTGAAAGGCGGACTTTGGGACTGGATAGACTGGTCTCTTACCGTCATAGGCGGCATATTGTCGGCCCTATTTTGGTGGATAGTGTAATGCTTTAGCTCATTTTGCCTGTTAAATCAGTAACTTTGTACCCGGTGGAGCTTCCCGATAGTCCGTGTGGTCTATCGCGGGTACAACAATGCGAACGCGAATGGCGGTGTGTCGAATGCGAATGCGAATAACGATGCTTCGAATACGAATGCGAATATCGGCTCGCGTCTGGAAATCTAATTAATCGGCGTACAGCACCGGGGACGTGTCCCCGAAGCGGTGCCGAGGGAAGCAAGCCACAGCAACAGCACCCATTAGGGTGGAAAGCTGAAAAATCACGCGTCGGGTGGAGTTTGGTAGGCTGTTATCAGTTCGAAGAAGTCAGATCCGGGGAAAGGAAGGCCCTTATCTTTCATGTTTATTAACCAATAGCTTATGCGCAGGGAAGGATATATTATCGAGGAAATCATCGAATACTCCAATATGTCGGAGGCATTCGATTCGGTACTTCGCGGAACCGGTCGTAAGAGGTCAAGGCAGGGACGATTCCTGCTTGCCCATAGGGAGAAGATTATCGCCGAACTGACGGCTTCCATTGCGGACGGTTCATTCCGGCTGGGCGGCTACCATGAGAGGGAAATTGAAGAATACGGTAAAAAACGTATTTTGCAGATCCTGTCCATGAAAGACCGCATCGCTGTGTTTGCCATCATGAATGTGGTGGACCGCCACCTGCAAAAACGTTATATCCGGACAACCGGTGCAAGCATCAAAAGGCGCGGTACTCATGATCTGATGAACTGCATACGTACCGATTTGCAAAAAGACCCGGAAGGCACACTTTACGCATACAAGTTTGACATCCGTAGGTTTTACGACAATGCGCGGCAGGACTTTGTTATGTGGTGCTTCCGGAGGGTGTTCAAGGACGAAAGGCTGTTGGTGCTACTGGAGCGGTTTGTTAAGCTGCTGCCGGAAGGTATAAGCTTCGGACTGCGCAGTTCACAAGGGGCAGGAAATCTGCTTCTGTCTGTATTTTTAGACCACTATCTGAAGGATAAGTACGGGGTTCGTTATTACTATCGCTATTGCGATGACGGACTGGTACTCGGTAAAACGAAAGCGGAATTGTGGAAGATTCGTGATGTTATTCACAGGCAAATGGGAAAAATAGACTTGGAAATAAAGCCGAATGAACGGGTATTCCCTGTAGAAGAAGGCATTGATTTCCTTGGCTATGTTATCCGTCCCGACTATGTAAGATTGCGGAAACGTATCAAGCAGAAGTTTGCCCGGAAGATGCACGAGGTAAAATCGAGAAAAAGACGGCGAGAACTGATTGCCAGTTTCTACGGCATGACGAAGCACGCCGACTGTAATAAGTTGTTTAAAAAATTAACAGGCAAAGAAATGAGAAGTTTTAAAGACTTGAATGTCGCTTACAAGCCGGAGGACGGCAAGAAGCGATTTCCCGGTGTGGTGGTAAGCATCCGGGAACTGGTAAACTTACCGATTGTAGTGAAGGACTTTGAGACCGGTATCAAGACCAAGCAGGGAGAAGACCGCTGTATTGTGGCCATCGAAGTGAACGGCGAAGCAAAGAAGTTCTTCACCAACAGCGAGGAAATGAAGAATATTCTCGCACAAGTAAAGGAAATGCCGGATGGTTTCCCGTTTGAAACGACCATCAAGACAGAGACATTCGGCAAAGGTAGAACCAAATACGTGTTTACATGAGAAGAGTTGAAGGAAGTGCCGGTGTATCGCTGATGGAATGCACGAACCCGGTTAAAGACAAATGGCGCATCCGCTGGGATGTGCAGGAAAAAGAGAACGGCTCTGCCTCCTACATGGAAGAGGAGTTCGGACACAAGCCTACTGATGAGGAAATCCGCACATTGGTTATGTCATGGTATAACAGCCAGACTGATGCAGCTATCCTATCCGGATTCGCCTATAATGGCGCCCCTGTATGGCTTTCTACGGAGAACCAATACAACTATAAGGCAGCATACGATTTGGCCGTTCAGACGGGCGGAGAGACCCTTCCGGTTACATTCAAATTCGGTTCGGATGAACAGCCCGAATACCATACCTTTGAAAAGTTGGATAATCTGAAGGACTTCTACATTCAAGCGGTCAGACACATCCAAAACACACTGGCTGAAGGATGGAAAAGGAAAGATGTATTCAACTTGGATTTATATCGGATTGAATGATTGACAATCCCTTCGGGGGAAGGATAAAAAAAAAGCCCCCGGCCTGTTAAATAGTCGTCTCACTTACCATTTAAACATAAAGCACCTCTTACCGGCACGACCGGGGGCAGATACCCTCGTTCGCCAGTAAGAGGCTTTTTTATGTAAGCGCTATTCTGCGCAATGATAAGTGAGACAATGCAAATGTACGAAATTTAACTGGATATGAAAGTAATTGAGATACTAAAATTGAACAGAGAGCTTTTAAAAACGTGCCATTACATGGGCATACGACCCGATGACGTGCAATATATAGAACTATATAATGAATATAACAAGTTGCAGACCAATGGTGAAAAAGTGTCTTATATCGTAGCTACGCTTTCCCTACGATATGGCATCAGTGAGCGAAAGGTGTATGACCTGATCAAGCGTTTTAAAACCGACTGCAATTTGTGTGCAGTGTAATCAGGACTTCCTCCCACTAAAGGCAAACTCCCCTACCCTACCTTTGTATCGCAATAAATAACATTCATATCATGGACAAGTATTATCAAATCTTAGGCAAGGTGCTTTCGTCCGGAAAGATGCAAAGCAATAAAAAAGGGAATATCCGCTACCTACTGAATGAACAGCTGACGCTGCTCCCTGCCGACCTTCTTGATATATTCGAGGGGCATACCATAGCGCGGAAGAAGTTAAAAAACGAGTTACAACTGTTTATGAGGGGCGAACGAAACGTGGAAAAATACAGGGAGGCCGGAATCAACTGGTGGGACTACTGCGGCTCTATCCTTGTGAACAGCTACCCAACCTATTTTGAAAAACTGCCGCCACTCATCGAACGCATAAACAGGGAAAAAAGGAACAGCAAAAACTATATATTGTTTCTCGGATCTACAGGAACAGAAAGCAACCAGGCTCCATGCCTTAGTCTTGTTCAGTTCCAGATAGAGCAAGGAGAACTGGTCATGACCGCCTATCAGCGAAGCAGCGATGCGAATTTAGGACTGCCGGCAGATATTTATCATTTGTATCTAATATCAAGACAGATTGAGTTGCCACTAAAATCCATCACCCTGAATCTGGGGAATGTGCATATTTACGAAAACAACATCGACAAAACAGAACAGCTGCTTGCCGGCAATGAAAATGTAAAATTTGAATTGAACGTATGAGAAAGATGTATCTGTCAGCCCCTCTCCCATTTGTCGGGCAAAAGCGTATGTTAGCCAAGGAATTCATGAAAGTGCTGGAGCAATATCCGGATGGAACATTGTTTGTTGACCTGTTCGGTGGCTCCGGATTGTTGTCTCACATTACCAAATCCCTCAAGCCCCACTCTACTGTTATCTATAATGACTTTGATAACTACCGCTTCCGCATGAAGCACATTCCGCAAACGAATCAGCTGCTTGCTGACATTCGCGAAATGGTAGGGAATTCCGTACCACGTCATAAAATCATTAAAGGAGAACTGCGTGAACGAATATTCAGCCGCATCGAGCAGGAAGAGAATAGCACCGGATATGTGGATTTCATTACCCTCTCCTCCTCTATCTTGTTTTCCATGAAATACAAACTGTCTGTTCAGGATATGCGGAAGGAAGCTTTATACAACAATATACGCAAGACCGGCTACCCGGAATGTACGGACTATCTCGAAGGGCTGGAAATCGTATCTTGCGATTACAAGGAAGTATTCAACCGGTATAAAGATATTCCTGGAGTAGTATTTCTTGTTGATCCGCCCTATCTGTCCACTGACGTAGGGACCTATAACATGTACTGGAATATGGCAGACTATCTGGATGTGCTGAATGTACTGAAGGGGCATTCATACGTATATTTCACATCCAACAAATCTTCAATTCTGGAGCTGTGCGAATGGATAGGTAAAAATAGGGATTTAGGTAATCCTTTTGAAAACTGCACAAAGGTGGAATTCAATGCTCACATGAATTACAACTCTTCTTACACAGATATGATGCTTTACAAGAAAGAGGCTGCCTGATTGCGTTTACTTTGCCTGTATTGAACAAAAAAGCCGCAGACGGTAATTTGTACGTCCGCGGCTTTTTCTGTCTAATAAAGACGGCTATTGCAGCCGCTTGATGGCCACACACTGATATACCTCGATACTTTCCACAATATCCTCATGGTTGTGATTGGTATCACTCTCCACCAGATCCAGCTCCAAAAAGGTCTCCCCGCTCAATCCGGCAAGCTGTGCATGAAGCAGTCCGGACAGGTCAAACACCTTCAGCGCATCCTCCTGCAGCTCGCTGCCCTCAGCACTCGAACCTTCCCAGTCCGTCACGATGTGCAGTTTAATCAAAGGTTCTGCCCGGTATTCCACACCGGGAACAATCGCATTCCACTGTATAGGGCAGAATTCCACAAAGACAGCCGGACGCTCCCAGTTTTCTTCCTGTTCGATGAATTCCACATTATGGTTCCACAAGTCTATGTGCTTGATAAGGTCAATGGCCTTCAGCTCCCGGCAAAGCATCCGGTAAAGTTCTTTTCTCATTTTCTTATGATATTATATTCAATGGTAAAATACTCTGTTAGGTTCTCTTCTACAATCTCACGGACGGCTTTTTCCACTTCAGGCGATGTGCCGAGGAAACGGCGTCGGGGAATCCTGATGGTGCTTCCTGCTTTCTTTAAAGCCATGAACATCCAAAAATCGGCTTCTGTATCAAGCCGGACATTTCGTTTGTCTTTTCGAAGTTTGCCGTCTTTTCTTCTACCGAACGCTCCGGTTGCCTCATAATACTTATGCCAGAAGAAACGCTTCATCCGCTTGGTCACCACTATTTCACCGCCATCATTATGAATGGCGCATAGGGCAGAGAGGTAAAGAAGGTAATGCTGTTTTCCGTTGTCCGACTTCCGATACTTTTCCGAAGCGCCCCGGTATCTGTTAGTATGGCTCTACCTTCATTCCGGATGGGGCTTTTCCGTCGCTGCCATTTCTCACTGAAAAAAGCCTGCCGTTCAAAGTTCTTGTCAAACTCATCACTCATTTCCACCTGAATGTCTTTCAGTATCCGGGCCACTACTTTTTTTACGTTTTCATTCATTCCCAGTCAAAGTTAAATTTCAATTGTACCGTATCGTCCGGCAAATCATTTTTAGGGTCTGCGGACGCTTTAAGCATATTGTAGAATGTACGCTCACTAATAGCATACACAGGATATATGTACCGCCGCCATATTTCACGGTTCGGTACACCGTGACTGGCATAATGGTCATATATCCTGTTTACTTCTACTACACGTTTCTGATAACTGACTCCGTGCCGCTTTCCCATATAGGTTTAATCGTTCATAGACGGTTCTACTTTAGGTTTATAGGGACGGATGTCAAGCGTCATTTTTGCGCTTACCGTTACCCGGCCACTTCCTTCACACTGTCTGCAGACTTCCTCAACGGTTTCGCTTCGCTTCTTTCCAAAGATCCGAGAGGGATATTCTACAACTTTCTTTACTTTACCTGTACCGTAGCAAGCACGGCACAGGGCTACTTTCGGAGATTTCTCCACTTCTTGTATCATAGTTCTATTATTTATGATTCTGTCATTCCCAGAGGGATAGGTTTCCACATTCCGTTTTCGTTTTTGATTTCAGCACGGATAAACTGTTTGCTCACTTCCGGCTGGTAGGCTTCCTCAATGATACGCACACCTTCAATGAAACGGTCATCTCCGGTTTCCATGGCCACTTTGCGAAGCTGCACGATGCGTGAAGCCTTCAGCGTTCCCTTGGCATCACGGGCCAACAGACGAAGCACCATGCTCACCAGTGCCTTGGTCTTTTCATCTTTGGCCAGACCTCGATGTATTCCTTCACAATGGCTATACCGTCTTCCACCGTGTCACGGTAACCGTCGGTCACATACACACCCAGCGTGATTCGTTTGTCGCCTTCACTGTTAGTAAAGGTATGGCTGCGCTGGTCATCCTTCACCTTGGTCTTGAAAAGGTCTGCCTTCATTTCCAGAATGGTTTTGAAGTTGTCCATCACAGTCTGCTTGCTTGCCTTGATCTGCTCACTGATGCCCAGCAGTACCGGAATGGAGTTTGCTATCTCCTCATCCACCATCTGTTTGTACATTTCGCGGTCATTCTTGGCTTTTTCCTCTGCCGCTTTCTTTGCTTTTTCTCTCTGGAAGGCTTCAAATTCCGCCTTTTCCTCTGCCGTCATTACCACGGTCGTTTGTTTCATTTCTTCCATGATTCTTGTTTTTTGGGGTTATTGGTTTTCATAATCCTGCATTTCAGGTTCGTCTTCCATCAGCATAGCCTCTCCGTTGGCGTATGCCCAGTCAGCCAATTCACTATAAAACTCGGCTGCATCTTGCTTCTCCATATCAGAGGCAAGCAGGTTGATTTCCTTTTTCAGATTCTCTAAAATCTTTGTGTTTCTATTTTCCATATCCTATCAGTTTGCCGGAGCATCAGGGTCAATCTGAATGAGTGATACCATGCTCACGGGGTTAATCGTTTGCTTTTCTTTCCTGGGCTTCAAGCCGCCTTTCCGTTGTATGGACCGAAGCTTTACCGCCAGTTCATCCAGTTCGTCCACCGTAATCTGTCTGAACGCTTTGCCGACTATTCGGGGATTACTGCAGAAGTCATTGATTCGTGCCCAGTCGGATGTATCTATGCCCAGCTTCTGCATCAGGTTCAGACAGAGACTCCGTTTCCGCCGCAGCTCCTCACGCAGCTTCTGTCGCCATTCGTCTTGTCCGCTCAGCTTCTCCAGAGCCGTACAGCAGGCTTCATACTCCTTGGCTGTCATTTCCTTCAGACTGTCCGTCCGGTTCCACGTGTACTGCAGCACAATGCTTTTCTTGAATTCTTCCCGGTCTCCTGTACAGGGAAGCTTGTTGAACAATGTGTAGAACCGGGCGAAATTGGTTACTTCCTGTGCCATGTCATTTACCATTAAGAATCATTTCACATTCCGTTGATTTGGTACTGACACGATAAATTATCTTATCCGGCTTCACTGATTTACCTTTGTATTCAGCCTCAATTTGCTTAGCAAATATCTTTTTGAACTCATCACCCATTTTAGAAAGTATTTCTTTATTGTACTCCCCGCAAAAACCTATGCGTGAGGATTGGATTTCACGAATTGTTCCTCTATATACCGTAGCGGTCAACTTCATCACCACAACACCGGTTTCCATTTTTATTTTTCCCATATCGACTAATTTTATTCAAACAACACTTTAATGCCACACGAACTGGCCACGTCAAGTTCCAGTTTGGCTCCCTTGCTCAGTTCCCAGTCCTTCAGCATATAGATATAGTCACAAGCCAGCAACAGGGCAATGTCGGCCCGCATGTGGCTCTCCAATGAGCTTCATCCGGCAATCCGTTCCTGAAAGGGTTTACAGGGTCATAGCCTTGTGCCTTCAGTTCCTCCTCGGCACGGCTGAAGGCTTCCTTGCGCTCATCCATGTCATAATGCGCGATAGCTCCGCTGATGTACACCTTCCCGGCACCGGTCGCCTCACCGCGCTGATAAGCCTTGTGCCGTTCCCACCGTTCCGGAACGACCACACTGTAGTTGCACGATTGGCAGCAGCAGCCTTCTTCTTTCACCGGGAACGGATTGTATCCGTAGCCCTCATACTCTTTGCCGCAGATGCAGCACACTTTCTTTTCTTCTTTCTTTTCCATCACTTCAAATCTTTTTAATGTTTACTTTACAACTTGGATTCCATATCAGCACATTACGTGCAAACAAGACATCACCCGTTTCTATTACGACATGACCGGGCATTTTCGCTCTTCTCACTTTTAAGTCGCTTTGGATGTTTCGCTCCAGCCAGTCATCCAATACGGACCGGCTGGAATTTCCGTCCAGCAGTATCTGGAACACTTCAGTTCCGGTGTAGCTTTCAAAAGCCTTCTCGTTATTATCCATAATCATTTTGGTAAATTATTACTTGTTTGAATGATTCCGTCTTCCCATACCACATAATAGCTTCCCGGGTCTCCAATGGCGCGTCCTTGACAATAAGCTTTATAACCGACCACCCGAATCTTCATATCACAGATATATTTCAATCTTACTGCACCGCCACCCATCGGCTGGCTTTTCTTTTCCTGGCTGATCCAGATGAAACATTTCTTCGGAAAGGTTTCCATCAGTTCCACAGCCTGCGGATAATCCCATCCGGCCACCTGAAAGGAATCGATGATGATAAACTTCGGGCTTTTCGGTTTTTTCAGTCTGGCAATCACTTCCTCCAGACTGCCTTCTGTCACCACACGAAATTTACCCTGCACCTCATTCATCTTCAGATAACCCATACGCCGTTGGAAGCTTTGGTTGATTTTCTCTTCGTAACTCATGTACAGCACCGTCCCATAGTTGCACAGTTCCTTTCCAAGTTGCATCACAAAGCTGCTTTTCCCACTGGCACTGGCACCGCTGATGAACCACGAAGCGTTCTCTGCCGGGAACCCGAAAGGTTTGCTCCATTTCTCATCCCACGGCAGAGTAACCCATTTCTTGGCGGCTATTTCCTTCGGACTGTACGCACGCTTCATTATTCCGCTGTCATTTTAAGTTTCTCAATCTCGGTATAGACTCTTCTCAAACCACCGCATGTCTTCCGTACAATCTGGGCTATATCAGCCCCCGCAGGAGCATTTACCTTGGCTACAATACGTGCCTGGTTGTTCAAGAACTGTTCGCGCTCCTTTCCATCATCCGGAGTCACCTTGCTGTACCGGTCACCATAACGGCTCAACATTTCGGTATAGCCCACCTTCTTACATTCTATGGACCGGTTGATTTTCTCTTTCAATCCGTCTGCCCCCATCATATACCAGGCGCAGCAGCGCTCAGTGGCATTCCATAAGGCCTTCAGTTCCAGGAAAGCTTCATACTGCAGGTCGCCTGCTTCATCGAGGATGATAAGCGGGGTTTCCATCGAACGGAGGTAATATACCAGGTCTTCATACACATCAGAATACTTCCCCTTGCTGTCCACACCAAACTCTGCAGCAATCTTGCGTACCAACTTCAATTTTGTCTTTACCTGCGAGCAGTCGATATAAACGGCATTCTTGTGGCTTTGCACATAATAACGTGCCGTGAAAGTCTTGCCGATATTGGGCATGTCGCACAAGATGCCCGACAGACTGGACTGCTGTGAGAACTCCAGCTGGGCAGTTATATATTCAAAGGTCGGGGTCTTGGCTGCTTTCCATTCCATTTCACCACGGAGGTTCACCCCTAATTTGCGGGCAATGCTTATCCAGTTGGCATCGCTCAGGGCTTTGTCTGTCTGTCCGTTCTTGATTGCACTGTACACAGATGTACTGATGGCTAAAGAGGCAGCATGCTTGGCATCACTGGGATAGTTCGCACGGTTGGCGGCTATCGCTGCTAAAATCTTCTGTTTTTGCGCTTCTGTAATCATAATTCTAACGCTGTTTTAATGTTGTTCTAATTCTATTCTTACATGTCACTGATGGCCCTCATTGCCTCGCTTATTCCGGAGTGCCATTCATAATCTGATTCCGGATCTGCCGACAATTCGGCTGGCAAATCATCGGATAGTTCCACCGGGGGAAGTTCCAGTTCCTCTTCCGGGTCATCCGTTGGCTGATCCGGTGTACCGGTTCCCACCTTTCCGATGGCGTGGTCATTGAGGTATTTGCTGAAATGACTCAGAACTTTGTTTTGCTCTGTATAGGCTACCCGGTCTTCTTCGGTCTGTTCTGCCATCACCCGGTTGTAAGTCACTACCGGACGAACCTTGTCAAGGTAGCGGTCGTTCTGGTACAGGAAGACATCCGTAGGCTTGCCCTCTTCATCCGGCAGATAGTAAGCCGTCACCTTGCGGTTGTTTGGTTCCAGCTGCTCCAGCACTTCCGGACCGCTCAGCCACCAGTCCGCATTTGCCACACGTACTGTGGAATTTCTACGAATACTGGTATCTACCTTTTCTCCGATATATCTGCTCAAGGTCAGTTTATCAAGCGGTCGAAGGGTCGGATTGATTTTGGCTACGAGCACATCCCAACGGGTCATTCCGGGATATTTCTTTTGATTGGGGTGAAGCGTATTGTTCCATTCTTCACAATCGCGCCGGTCGTCCGCCACAAGCTCTTCAAACGTATAATACTTTCTGTCTTCCCAGGTGTGGTTGCTGCTGTCACTCACTTTCTTCTGGTCCACCCGCCGTGCACCTTTGTTATGCCAGCGGCCAATGGCTTCATGGTTCTTATGTGCTATGGTTGTCTTGAACGCACCGTTCAGAGCTTCAGCATATTTCTCCTGTGAGTTCTGTGGGGCACAGAAATGCACAAACTTAAATACCTCACCTGCCTTCAGGAATCCTTCTTTATACTTGCTCATCAAGTGCTGCTCCACCTCAATACCGGCTGGAATACCCCATCCGTTGCGTTCGATGAGCCGGAACATATCACGAAAACAGTCCACTACCAAGGCATCATCCTTATCCCGCCCGTAGGCCAGCCCGATACGGCACTGGCTCACCACATCATAAGCATAATAGGCATGCACATACTCGCCGCCTTTCATCCGACGCGGCAAATCCACGTCATCCATCGTTATTTGTGACAGGGAGAACTTACCACCATGGCGGTGCATGTGCGGCATTTGCTCATGATAGAATTCCATACGTCCACGCAAGGCTTTTTCTATCAGCAGCTGGCTTGCCGGGTTGTTCAGTATGTTCCGGATAGTGCTTTCGCTCAGTTCTTTCGGTTCCCCGTTCTTATCCGTAAAGTTTTCCGGATTGAATATCTCTCCTGTTTCCAGATCCCATACTTCCAGTTCACCGCATACAAACGACAGATACATTTCATGCACATCACTGCCGTATGGTTGGTTGGGAAGTACTTTCAAACTCATCACCAGGCGTTCGTCCATGTGAGTTACCTTCCGTTTGTTCTGGTTGCCGAATTTTCCGGTTATCAAACATTCATAACCGTATTGCTTATATTCGTTCACTTTCTTGCGGAAACGAAGGGTACTGGCAGGAAGATCATGACCAAAGTCTTCGCGTAGGGTCTCGATGGTGGTGGCCATCATGTCCCAGTTATATTTTTCACCCATCAGTTTTCGGTAATCATTGCTTCTGTTATAAAGCTTGATACAAGTATTCAACACGGAAGCATTCACCGCATATTTCCGGGCAAGTTCGTCTGTTGCTCTGTTGCTGGAAGAATGAGAAGCCCAATCCAAAAAATAGGCTACTGCAGCCTGATCCAGCACATAGTTTGAGAGTATCCAGTGGCGAAGTGCCTGCTCTGTTCCACCGGGGTTGTCTTCCTTCACCCGTTCCAGACACTCGGTAGGCAGGCTATTGAGGGCGACCAACGCGCAATTTCCAGCAGCACCTCCACCACGACGCACCACCTTGATACGGCCACGGTTCACCCAGTTCCTGTAGCAGGATTCGGTGATATAGCCGCCATCTATGAGCTCACGTGCAGAAATACACTGTATGTTACCGTAATACACCAACATAGCCGCCTCCTATCTCAATGCCGATGCAAACGCTTGGATTTGGTTAATATCGGCAACCATCACATGCTCGTAAGTCTTCACCGTTTCTCCCTTGAATATTACCTGACCGCTACCATCATTACGGTCAAGCTCTATCAAGGCACCGTTCGGACAGTACTGACGCATCACATTGTCATAATCATGGAAAGTTTCTATTTCCGGAATAACAACCATCACAATACCGCCACGATCCATGGCCAACTTACGGATCTTTGCAGAAAGTTCGGAGTTGCCACGACGGTCATCAAACCGGATAGCGTTATAAACAGTCTTCTCTGTCACGTTGAGTGCCTTTGCGATAAAGTCGCGGTCGGCTTTCGTAATGTGAATGTACCTCTTGTTCATATCTCACTTGTTTTAATGATTAATATTGGGGGGAGTCCGGGGAAGTCGAACCCGGCCACAAGAACCATGCACTCCCGTGTGTCTTTCCACACCGTCACCCGTCTCTTAACGCCTTCCGGGTTGTCACGCTGGGTTTACTGTTGTCCCTCAACCTTTTCACCTTTTTCAATAATCCCAAGAAGTATAGTGAATTTCTCACGTATCTTCTGGTTCACTTCCAGTTCCAACGTATGCGCCAAATTTGAAGCCGCACTGGTGCTGTTCTTGCGGATGCTTCCGGTAAGAAGACTATCAGTCAGACTGTTTATCTTGCTTTCCATGTATAACTTTACATCATCATGGCTACCGGCAGATAAAACCACCTTCAAGGCACGGTAACAGGAAAGTTCACGTTGCGTCTTGTACATATCCTCGGCATACCAGCAGAAGAAATGTTCAAAATCCTCATTCATGTCTTTGGTGTACTTGTCAGCCTGTCTTACCAAATCATCTATATGGGTCTTTACAGAACTGAATACAAAATCCCAGCAACTCATTTTCTTGTTTTCCATAATCTCACTTATTTAAATTCGTTTATAATCGGTTTCAAACTCACGCCGTAACAACTCATCAGGCGGCGGATAAGGTTCTTCACATAAAAATCAGGTGCGGAAAACACAATCCCGGTCTCTTCGGTATATCTGAAGCTGATACCGTCCATCATCAACACGTAAGCCACCTTGTGCTTCACGCTCTGTGTCTGCCATTCTTTTATTTCTTCGTTCATTTTCTTTAATCCTTAAAATTCGCTAATCACATGCCTTTTTCGTATATTTGGCGCGGTGTTCCTTTTTGAACACGCTGCAAATATATAGAATATTTTCGACACTAAAAAGTTTTATGTAGATAATTTACGACTTATGACGAATATTTCCGACAGGATTGCAATCCTAATTAAAAGAAAAAGGTATCAGTACAAGGGCACTTGAACAAGCTATTGGGTGCTCGAATGGAGTAATTTCAAGATGCATTAGCAAAGGAACAGATATATCAAGTTTATGGGTGTCGAAAATTATCGAAATACATAATGATATAACCCTACCTGGTTACTTACTGGGAAAGGTGATATTTACTATAATACATCATCTACAACAACACAAACAACCGAACTATCCTCTCTCCTTGCCTTAATTAGAGAAAAAGAAGAAATCATCAGGGAACAAGATAGAGAAATCGGACGCTTAGAGGAACGAATCCGGCAAATGACAATCGAAAAGGAAAAACATGTATCGGATGCGCCCATTTCCGGTACTGCAAATGTCGGGTAGGCGGATTTACTATTACCATACACCGGTGATGGAAAACGAAGCGTACCCCCTATCATCCCCCATGATGTCCCCCTCCCAAGCAATCCCCCTCCCCTACCATTATATAAGGGCATAAAGGCACTGATATTGGGGAATTTAAAAAGTAAAACGTGAAAAATGATAGGTTTTAGGGGGGGGGCTATCAAATAAAAAACAAGGGGTATTTTTAAAATTGTGGTATTTTAGCATGTCTGTATCGCACACCGCCAAAACCCTATTTTGAATATCCAGTTCTATAAAAGTGAATATCCACTTTGAATATCCACCTGAATATCCAGCGTCAAAAAAGACCGATTTCAAGCACAAAAAAGGGGAGGTATAACCACCTCCCCACACCGGATCATTCTAAAGCCGTTTTTATTGCCTTTTTAGCCGCTTATTATTCGTCTGATACATTTCCACTACGCCCGCAAGAAATGAGCGTAGATTGCTTTATTATAGCCTTTTTGGTGCATACAGTCCCGTTACCAGATAATCCTGCATGAAGCAGATAATTCTTCGTTGCGCCCACCTGTTCTGCCGTCAAAACAGTATAAATGGCCGTTATACTACTAAAATACCAGTCTTTCCGCTTTGTTCCTTCTATTCCGTGTGTCAAATGTATATGTATTACCTTTGCCATAACTAATAATATTTTGTCGCAAATATACCAAATAACTATTATATGGAATAATTTAAGCAGCATTATATCAAATAATCAGGCACAAAAAAAGCAGCCGCAGCTGCCACTCACTCCCCCACCAGAATCAACCATGTAAGCCTTATGTAAACCCAATTAAACCTATCTGCAAATCTGTATGCCTAAAAAGCACATAAATGTAGCTGCAAATTAAACCCACGTAAACGTTTCGTTTTGCAGAGCCATCCACTCATATTTTGCATAACATTTTGTATATCAATAGGTTTGATATTCTTTCCGCTCAATCCTCAATATACGTTTCGTTCTGTGCCCCATAGTCTCTCAACTTCTCTTGTGTCTGTTGAGATTTT
>ENA-OQCY01000001-OQCY01000001.1-human-gut-metagenome-genome-assembly--contig:-NODE-1-length-53450-cov-1.788234_pt1 | contig 53450 bp, 47 predicted proteins | sample MGYA00242506_ERZ504596 | MGnify/ENA primary metagenome ERZ504596 (study PRJEB26092, sample SAMD00036322) | human gut metagenome | host: Homo sapiens | study: EMG produced TPA metagenomics assembly of the... | reverse complement strand
TTATTTTTAACATCAATATCAAAAGTATTAGGTATAATAATACTTCTATCATTAGCTATATCTTTATTAATAGCATCAATAACAAGTTTATTATAAACTCTACTAGGTTTAAAATCTTCTTTAAAAGTCATAACAATAATAGTATTAAGTTCAACATAAAAATATATTACTCTAGGAAATAGCGAAATGTATTCCAATATGGAATAGATTTCGTGCACAAAGGTAGTCATTTTTGCCACTTAATTTGCATAATGATGGAGAATTAGGTATTCAGCATGATACATAATATGTATTATAACTTATTGATAATCAATGTATTATAATTACTATAAAGATATATTATATAGATATATTATATAGATTCACTGTGACCCGCTCCGAGCTTCGCTCTCCGCTCAACTCCCCGTGGAGGATGAATACAATCAGTATCAATCACATCAAGTTAATCAATATTATAATCATTATCATTATCTCTATTAATATCATTAATACTAATATGATTAAGTCTAACTCATCTCCATCCTCCACGGGGAGTATGACTTGCATATTTATAATCATATAATCCTCTATGATGTAAATGTTAAAAATAGTTTTTCTCTTGGTAGATTCATTCAAACTCTTACATTTGCTAAAAACAATTAAGTTATGGGTAAAGATAAAAGTGAAACTAAACCTAAATACACTAGAGAATTTCATAGTGGAGAAAGGAATAAAAAAGAAGTTAAAGTTCCTAGTAAACTTAAACTTGGAAATATTGGTATTGATAGTATTATTAAAACTAAATAATTTAGTGTTATGATTAAAGTTGAAAGTAAATTTAAAGATTTTGGTATTCAAATACCTACTGACATCAGCGAAATAACAAGTGAAGCACTTGACGCTGTTCTTACTAATGTAGTTGTTGCTAAACATTATTGTGTTGTTGCTCTTTGCCAAAATGAAAGTTTGTTTGGTGTTATTAATAATAAAGTAAGTACAGTTGAGGTTATGCCAATTATTGCTAAAATTAGTAAAGAAGATGCTGAACTTATTGGTATGAACCAAATGGATAAGATTATTATTGACCGTTCTACTCTTGAACGTGGTTATCATCTTTATCTTAAACATAATGTTCTTAGTCCTCAATTTGTTAATAAGTTTATTACTAATGATACAGAATTAACTCGTTCTATTACTGTTGGTACTTTTGGACAAAATCAAGGATATAAAAAAGGACAGAAAGTTTGGTTTGTTGAATTTAAAGTTATAGCTATTAATGATTTAAGAGCCGCTATTACTGATAAACATAAAGCTATTAATCCTTTTATTTATCATTCTGTTGAAAAAGCTAATTAGCCATTTCGTCTAAATAATCGAACTCTTCTTAGAACTACTTATGTATAATTTAAAATTATAGGTACTTGTGTTCTTGTTTATAGTAGTAATCTAAGAAGAGTTCTTAAACTTTCAATTATGGATTTTAAGACTAATACTAGTTTTAATATTGCTAATACTAGTTCTCATGAAGATTTTGATGATGATTATATTCTTATCTATAAAGATATAAATAATATATTAGATGATATTGGATTTCAAGGTGATGATAGAATACTTTGTAAATCTATTATTGAAAATCTTGAAAAAGAAGCTAGTATTAATATACGAAAAGATAAATGTGTTGCTATTCCTCATATTGGTACTATTCAAAAGAATTGGTATCGTTCCAAACTTATTAGTCATTATAAAGACTTTAAAGAAGCTAGAAAAACTATGACTAGAGAAGAGTATAAAGAATATACTGCTAAAGTTATGGAAGAAGAAAAGCAAAAACATTATGAAGAAGAAGAAAAGATTAAGACTGAACTTAAGTTTAAAAAGAAACTTCTTCCTATTTGGATTAAACTAAGTAAAAAACATAGTGCTGCTTATGCTAATCTTTGGCTATATGCTATGGGTAAACTTGAAATTATTGAATTTGATGAAGAAGTAGAAGAAATATATGAACGGTTTGGAATTGGATTGGATGCTGACCATAGATGAAACTGGTATGCCAAAAGCTCCTACACTTAAACAACTTCTTGATAGAGATGTTAGTCTTCTTTATACTAGAGATAAATCTCCTAATAAAGAGATGTATGTTAAAGAAGTTGGAGTTATTTATTATCTTGGTGACCCTAAAGGCCCATGTCTACAAGAAGGTCTTAGTGAAAAAGAAGCTCTTAAGAAAGCTATTGAAAACTTTGATTTACCTAAAAATTATCAACCTGATATTCTTGTTTGGAAACTTATTAAAAGATATTATAATCAAAAAGCTGGTGCTGGTATGGAAGCTGTACTTAATATTAAGCGTGGTATTCATAATGTTGCTTTAGCTGCTAGCAAATTAAATGAGTTGCTGAATGACAAGTTATCTGATGGTGCTAGTCTAGAAGATGTTCCAGTTGTTATTGGTTATATGAAACAAATTAATGATTTAGCTAATCAGTTTCCAAACACGATTAAAGCTCTTAATGTAGCTGAAGAAAATCTTCTGTATGAACAAGAGAATGTTGCTGGTAGAGGTGGAGTTGAAATTACTAGTAGTATGATTGAAGAATAAGCTGATGCTAATCTACTCCATCCTCCACGGGGAGTCTAGCGTAGGCACGTAGTGCCGAAGCGGGTCCAAACTAGTGTTGAACTTAATGGTATTAATAATATGGAACTTAGAGATAAAAGATATAATGATATTAGACTTATTTTTCATGAAGAAGAACATAAATATAATGATAGTCTAGGTAATGATTATATTTCAACTACTACTATCCTTCATAATTATGCTCCAAAGTTCGATAAGAACTATTGGTTGAGAAAAAAGTCTAAAGAACTAGGAATAAGTGAGAAGAAACTAGAGGAACAATGGTCAACTATTACTAAAGAAGCTTGTGAACGTGGAACTAATACTCATAATGGTCTTGAAGATGGTGTTAAAGGAGCATCTATGTTTCAACAAGCTATTAATTATCTTGATAAACGAGAAAATGGTGTAATGGTTACTATTGCTGATATACCAAATTTTGGTGCTAATTATAAACTTCTTAATCTTAAAGATTTTATTGAACTTACAGATAATCGTTATCCTCTTATTTATGATGCGTTTAAAATGTACACTGAAAGAGGATATAAGATTTATAGTGAAATTGGTATGTTTCTTATAGATTGGTTAATTAGTGGAACTATTGATATTCTTCTAGTTAATGAAGATACTAATTGTGCTGTTGTAGGTGATTGGAAAACTAATCGTGGTGGATTAAAATTTAGTAGTGGTTATTATAAGAAAGATAAAACAGTTAAACCTGCACAACAAACTAATGTTTGGGTTGATAAAGATGAACGACTTTTAGCTCCTCTTAATCATCTTCCTAATTGTAATGGTGCTATATATAATCTTCAACTTAGTATGTATGCTTTTGCGGTTGAATATATACTTGGTTTAACCATTAAAGGTATTTGGCTATGTCATATTGATAGTGATTTTGAACTTAATGAATATGGTATGCCAAAAAGATTTTCTGATGGTCTTTATCATATTAAAGAAAATCCTGTTGAAACTACTAAGTTCTTTACAATGAATTATTTACGTGATGATATTAGTAAAGTTCTTAAAGATAGAGAATTACAGATTAAAGCTACTGGTGTTCAAACTCAATTTAAACTTGCTATATGAAATTAAATAAAGATAATTTAATTGGAGTAATTATTGGTTTTATTGTTTTAGTTATATTTGCTATTTGTTTATCTAGCGGATATACTAAACGTATTACTCCAGTTCCTGAAATTCGTTATGTTCCTGTTACTGATTCTACTGCGGTTAATGAATTAGTTCTAACTAAAGAATTGCTTCGTAGAACTCAAGATTCTCTTAATGCTTATAAGTCTGATACTACAATTAGTGCTGATTATTTTGTAGCTAAATATAACTTGAACGTATTAGATATTATAATGATATTGCCGGAAAAGGAAACAATATCAAATTTCTTAGAGGTTGGATTCGTAGACTCTTGATGAATAAGTTATGTATATTATTAATCGTAGAAAAAATATAAGATTAATTGGCGATGAACATCATATTGGTGATGACTTTGAATTTGTGATTTATAAAGTTCAAATTAAAGTTCTTTGGTTTTGGGTTACAATTAAAGAATTTGATGAAGATGAATATTATGATGCTGTTGATTGTTTTAGATATTGTACTAATCCTTATATAAATTAAATTATGGCTTACTTTGGAGATGCTTTTAAAAAACTATCTATTAAAGAAGGTGGTTATGTAAACGATAAAGATGATGCTGGTGGAGAAACTTATAGAGGTATAAGTCGTAAGTATAATCCTACTTGGCAAGGTTGGAATATGATTGACCAATATAAGAAACATTATACTGTTGGTAGTAAAGAATTTAAGTCTAAACTTGATAATGATATTCAACTTCAAAAACTTGTTTGGTCTAAATATAAAATTGGTTATTGGGATGTATTTGAACTTGATGATTTTAATAGTCAAAGAGTTGCAGAACAATTATTCGATACAAATGTAAATTGTGGTCAAACTGCTACTATTAAGATGGCTCAAAGAGTTTTAGGTCTTAAAGAAACAGGTAGATGGACGCTTGATTTACTTAACAAACTTATTGAAATAAAAGATTAACTTAATACTGTATAGAATCATGAAGAAGATATTAATAGCAATATTAGTAATAGTGATTATTAATTTATGTGCAACTTTATATTTATCAATAAGTCGTTTTAGTGTAGAAGCCAATTCATATAACAGAAGTGACACTGCTATTAATCGTACTCGGATTGATTCTATACAGTTAGTTATAATTGAAAGAGAAAGTGTAGTTTATAAACTTAAAGAACATGAAAAAGATATTGAAGATAAAGTTATTAGTCTTAATGACAGTGCTACTTGGGAGTTATTCAAGAAGTTGGTGTCAGAGTGAGATTGATAATGTAGTGCATCCTCCACGGGGAGTCAACACTACTGATACAACTGTTCTTGTTCCTATTAATATGATTAAGATTGCTAATACTAAAATTATTAAAGCTAAACTTTATAAAGATATTATTAACGAACAAGATAGTATAATTAATCTCCATAAGATTAAATATAATGCTCTTTATAAAGAAGTTGAAACTTTACAAAATAATCTTGATAATAGTAATAAAGTAAATAATAATTTAAATAAGTCTATTGAACGTATTAAACGTAAGAATAGATATTTGGTAAGCGGTGGTGCTGTTTGCGCTATCGCTTTTGTTGTTTGTTTACTAGTTAAATAAAATATTATGGCTGATGGTAAATATCCTTTTCTAGAATACATTGAAGAACCTGATAAAGAGAAAAAGTATAAGAAAGCTAGTGATTGTGGATGGTATGACCCTCATAATAACTTTTTAATTGGAGATAGTGGTGGTTTTCTTTTAAATATTAGACCTGGCAAATTTGTTAATACTGAACTTTTTAATGAAGCTGCTAGAACATATCAAGCCACAGGTAGATATACTCAATTTAAAGTTGATAGTATTCCTCATAGACAATTTAGACGTAGAGAATGTGATAGACGACGTAATGGTTTTTCTGCTCCTTGTTGGCAAAATCCAGATGGAAGTATAGAAGATGTTTGGATAACAGGTGGTCATTATAATTTTCTTAATTATACTCGTATGGAACGTACAGATGAATCATCTGTTATTGTTACTGAACATGGAGCTACTGCTAAAAAGATTTATAGTTTTCCTAGTTTTATTGATGCTCAATTTTGGACTTGGCAAATTATAGAATTTTGTAGACGTAATGGTTTACATCTTATTATTGATAAAACTCGACGTGGAGGTTTTTCTTATATTATGGCTGCTGATAGTTCTAATGAAGTTAACTTATCTAAGCATAAAGTTGTTATTCATGTTGCGGCTGATAATAAATATTTGATTAAGCAAGGAGGTTTAAGTGATTTTGCTGTTAATAACTTAAAGTTCTTTGAAGAAAAGACTCCATTTAAAAGAGGTATATATAGTCCTACTACTGATAGTTTTAAACTTGGTTATCGTATGAAAAATGGAGTTGAAGCTGATGATAGTTGGTCTAGTTCTCTTTTAAGTGTTAGTGCTAATAATAATTCAGACTGTGCTATTGGTAAAGATGCTGTTACAATTAAAGTTGAAGAGTTATCTACAATGCAGAATTTTGATGAGTTTATGAATGTAACTGAACCTACAATGACTGTTGGTACTCGTACTACTGGTACTCTTATGGCTTGGGGAACTGCTACTGCTGCTAATATGCAAATATTTGAACAAAACTTTTATAATCCTAGAGCATTTGGATTTATGGCTTTTGAAAATGTTTTTGATAATGATGTTCGTAATGAAGTTTGTGGATTTTTTAAATCTTATGCTTGGGGTCTTGAAGGAGAGATAGATGGAGTTAAAGGATTTGATGAAGATGGAAATAGTAATCTACGAATAGGACTTAAGCTTGCTGCACGAGAAAGAATTGAAAAGAAAAAGACTGCTAAGACTTTTGCAGAATATCTTAATTATCTTGGTCAGCGTGCTTTATTTCCTGCTGAATCTTTTAGTAGTGCTAGTGAAAATATATTTAGTAGTGAGGCTCTTAATAAGTTTGAAGATAAACTTAGAGTTGATAATAGTTATAAGTTTTATACTGATGGCGAACTATTTGAAGATGGAACTAAAAAGATTTATTTTAAATCTAATGCTCGTATAAGAATTGAAAATCCTGATATGAAAACTTATGATTATATTCAAGGAGTTCCTAGACGTGGCAATGAAGACCCTCATGGTTGTATAAGAGTTTGGTTTGCCCCAGAATATGAAGAAACATATATTGGCGATAGACTTATAAGAAGTATTCTTCCCGGTACTTATGTTGCAGTTTATGACCCTGTTGGTATTGATAAAGATAAAAAAGAAATTACTGATAGACATTCTCATAATAGTATATTTGTTATTGAAATGCCTAGAGAACGTAATGGATTTAAACCTAAGTTGTGTGCTGCATATTATGGACGTACTGAAAGACTAGAAGAAGCCGATGAAAAGTTTTATCGACTATGTAAATGGTATAATTGTATTGGTACTGGACTTGTAGAAATAAATCGTGGTGAAACTGTTTCTAACTTTCGTAAATGGAAAGCTACTAAATATCTAGGTTATGAACCTTTATATGTTTGGGATTCTGCTGTTAAAGAAAAAGTTAGTACTAGTTATGGTTATAATATTGGTAGTGGTCCTAAGAAACTAGATGGTCTTCGACTTCTTAAAGAGTTCTTATATGAAGTTATTGGTAAGAATGAATTTGGAGAAGATATTTATGTTTTTGAAAGATTTCTTGATTATCAAACAATTCTTGAACTTAAAAAGTTTAATGCTGAAGGTAACTTTGACCGTATATCTAGTCTTATACTTTTGGGTATATATTGGAAATCTATTGATATTAAAGGTAAACGAGAACTTGCTAGTCGTAAGAAAGTTACAGAAGATAATGATAAAACAGATATTTTTAATAGACAATGGTTTTAAGATTAAATAGATAAAGATATGTATAATTTTGGTAGACTTGATTTTCCTAATCAGCACGTTAGTTATGCTGAAAAACAAGAAGTTGATTGGTATGCTAAATGTTGTGATTATGTTATAGAAGCTGGTATTGCTTGTAAAGCTGATTTTAATGTAGAAGAAAAGTTTAATATTCTTCTTGGTAATATTCCTAGAGAATATTATAGAAAAACTCTTAATCCTTATAATGAGAAAGATGAGAATTTAACTCGTTTTCCAGCTACTATGCGTAATTATGATATGATGAAAGGTATTATTAGAAGATATATTGGAGAATATATTAAGAATCCACATGATTTTATTGTTGGAGCTAATAATCCAGAAGTTGTATTTGCTAGAGATGCTGAACTTGGTAAACAAATTATGATGCTTGCAGAACAAGCTGTTGCTAAGAAAATACAAGAAAGTTATATGCAGTTTGTTAATGAAGGTAATAATCCTGAACAATTTAATCCTGAACAAACTGTTGATATTGAAGCTTTTATTAAAGAGTTTAATGAAAATTTTATTGATGATATTAGCGCACAAGGACAAGATTTAATTAATGTTATTGATGACCTTACTGATGCTTTTACTATATACGCTAGAGCTTATTTTGAATTTGTTGCTTTTGGAGCTTGTTACACATATAGAGATGTTGTAGGTAATCAATTAATTAAACGTGTTGTTAGTGTTAGAGATGCTTTTCCTGTTCCTAACGATAATATGTTTGCAGAAGATTATGATATGTTTGCTGAACGTCGTATGTTGACTAAACAACAAATTATAGATGAATTTTATGAATATCTTTCTGAAAAAGAACGTGAAGCTCTTGATACATATTATCAATATAGTGCTACTACTTCTAGCGATAAAGCACTTTTAAATTGGGATAAATATATGTATTATTTTGGTGATATATGTAGTAAATTTAATAAAGATGATTTGCAACATATTAAGAACACTAATATAACGGCTAGTGATGCTAATAATGGTTTATTTGAAGTTTGGCATACTGTTTGGAGAGGTGAAATAAAAGAAGGTATTCTTACATATAGTAATGGAGCATTTGTTACAACAAGAATTGTTGATGAAACTTATCAGCTTAACTCTGCTGGTGGTGATATTAGTATTGAATGGGTGTGGCGTCCACAAGTTTATGAGAGCGTTAGAATTGGCTCTCGTGCTACAAGTATATATCCTTATAAGGCTCGTCCTATTGCTTACAATAGGAATGGTAAACTTCCTTATAATGGTATTGCAGAACTTTTGCCTGGTTTTGGAAGATTTAGTGTTGTAGATACAGTTATTCCTTATCAAGTATTTCGTAATATAGTTTCTTATCATAGAGAAATGGCTATTGCTAAAAATAAGATGAATGTTCTTATGATTGCTAAATCTCTTCTTGGTAAAAAGCCTGCTGATACTATATATCGTATGGCTGCTGATGGTGTGCTTTATATTGATGATGAAGATGATGCTAATCTTGTTAAAGCACAAAGTGTTCGTTATCTTGAAAGTCGTATGAATAATTATATTACTGAACTTGGGCAACTTATTCAAGAGATTGAGCAGACTGCTAAAATGGAATGTGATATGACTCCACAACGTTATGGTGAGATTGCTAATAGTGCTGGTAAAGGAGTTACTGACGAAGCAGTTATTCGTGGAAGTATGGGTTCTGTTATTATTGAATTTATATTTGATAAAATGAGAGAACGAGATTATCAAGCTGAAATGGATTATACTAAACTTGCTTGGATTGATGGTCTTAATACTTCTTATAAAACTAAAGATGGCGATATTAGATATTTAAGTCTTGATGTTAATAGTCATATATTTGCTAACTATATTGTTACTTGTAAAACTTCTGTTAAAGAACGTGAGAAACTTGAACAATATAAACAGCTTGCATTTAGTGCTGCTCAAAATGGTAATATGGATATGGCTAATGCTGCTATACGTGGAGATAATGTTGCTCAAATTAGTAAGCTTATTGATAAGTATCAAAATATTCAACGTGAACATGAACTTGATGTTGAACGTGTTTCTCAACAAACAGAACAACTTCGTCAAGAATTTGAACTTGCTAAGATTGATAGAAAAGCAGAACAAGATAGAGAAACTATTAGAGTTGAAAAATATCTTGATGGTCAAATTGAAGCTATGAAAGCAAATGCTAATATTATGAGTTTTGATAATGGTCTTAGTGATGCTGAAAAGAGTCAAGCTGAAGAACGTATGGAAAATGCTAGACTTAATCTTGAACGTAGTAAACTTAGTTTAGATGCTCAAAAGACTTCTGTTGAAGCACAACTTAAAGAAAAAGAATTAGCTGTTAAACTTAAAGAAAGTGATGATAAAGTCAAGATTGCAAAAACGAATAAAAATCGTTATGATAGTAAAAGTAAATAATCGGCTGTACTTCTAAATTTTGTTCATAATAGGGCTGGACTTGCTTGTGAAAGTAGGTTCAGCCCATTTTCATTTTTCTTTACATCACATGAGCCATTTTAAGCTCATTCTAAGCACTTTATTCATTTCGTGATAGATTAATCATTATGATAAAATTTGATTCATACACGGCTTCTCTGAAAGCGACAGGTTAGGTTATCAGTAATAAATATTCTAGTTAGCAATAGTATGTTAGTCGGCAAATCGGCTTAAAGGTGAACATATTTTAACGATACAAGTAAAACTCGTATTATTATTATAGTTTATATTTGTGATATAGTAATTAATTAAAAACAAAGAATTATGCCTAATTTTGATAGTTTTGGTTTTAATGGTGAAACATCTAATGGTGATGGAAAACCTACTGACGACATTACAGACCTTGATACAGGTAAAACAGGGCAGTTAGATGCTAATGGTAATCCTATTGATGATATTACTAATAATGGTAATGGAGATGGGAATAGTGATTCTAATGCTAATAAAGATAACCAATCTTCATCCTCCACGGGGGGTAAGCCTAATGACAAAGCGAATGACGCTGATGCTGAACATGGTTTAGAAGAAGGTACTATTATCGAAGATGGAGATAATAAATATACTGTTGATAAAGACGGTAATCTTATTGACGATAAAGGTAATATCTTTAAAGCTAAAAACGAAGTTGCTGCTTATCTTAAAGAATTTGAAGTAGAAGATACTAAAGAAGAAAATACTATTGATGTTAAATCAATTCAAGAACTTGTAGGTGTTTCTGTTACTTCAGAAGATGGTAAACCAGTTGCTTTTGATAATACTCCTCAAGGAGTTGCAAGTTATATTCAATCCGTTATTGATTTAAAACGTGACGAATTTGCTCAAGCTGGTGTTAATAAATTATTTGAAGATTATCCTATTGTTGGTGATTTTCTTAATTATTATGTTGCAAATGGTAATTCATTTGAAGGCTTTGGTGAACTTCGAGATAGAAGCGGTATTGAAGTAGATGAAAATAATGTAAGTCAACAAGAAGCTATTGTTCGTGAGGCGTTTAAGGAATTTAATCGTCGTGGTAATGTTGATAAGTATATTCAATATCTTAAAGATAGTAATGAACTTTTCAATGTTGCTAAAGAAGAACTTGAAGCTCTTCAGAAAGCTGATAACGAAATGCGTGAAGCTAATGCTAAAGAAGCTATGCGAGTTAAAGCAGAAGAAGAGAAACAACTTGTGGAATTTTGGAATGGAGTTAAAGAATGTATTGATAAACGACAAATTGCTGGTTATCGTATTCCTGAAACTGTTATTATTGAACGTAATGGAAAACAAATTTCTACTACTCCAGAAGATTTCTTCAATTATGTTTATCAAGTTGATGATAAAGGACTTTCTCGTTATGAAAATGATTTAATGAAGTTATCTCCTGCTGAAAGACGCGATGAAGAACTGCTTAAGGCTTGGCTTAAATATACAGGTAAAGGTTATGATAGTTTGATAGAAATGGCTGTTTCTGATAAAGAAGCTAAAAAGTTGAAACTTACTGCTAGTCAACGTAAATCTACAAAAGGAGCTATTAAAATAACTAAACCTGACAGTAAAAAAGACGTTCTGAAAGATGAGCGTTTTGGTTATTAACATAATAGTAAATTTGTAGATGAAAACATTACGTGTTATTGGACAAACTCGTTATGAAGATAGAGGTTATTCTAATGAAGAATCAATTGCTTATCTTCAGCTTCAAAAGCCAGAAGAAATTAATAGTTTTCTGACTTATAATTATGGTATGGATGATGACCGTTTTCCTTTAAGTTTTATTACTGAAGGTCAAGGTAGTCGTGGTATTAAAGATGTTGCTACTGTACAATGGACTTGGAAAACTATGGGTCGTATGAAGTTTACAGACTTTGTAACTTACTTTAATACTGCTGTTACTAAACCCGGTCAAAATGGTAGTGAATTTGAAGTTCATTTCTCTACTCATTGGTTTATTGAACAACATGGTCTTACTGCTCCCGATGGCGTTACTCAAGTTCGTATTCAGAAAGACTTAGGTGAATCTGCTTATGGTTATGCTTATCTTTTGAAACTTACTTCTCCCAATCCTGATGCTTATGTTGACCCTCAATGGTTGGTTAAAGGTATGTATTGGGCAATGAGTGCTCCTACTGTTTCTGAATCTTATTCTAAAGGTAACAGAAGCAATACTATGGGTCCTGCTGGAATGACTTCTCAACTTGAGTTTTATCGTTATTCTAAAGAAATAGCTGGTAATCTTGCTAATGTTGTTACTCAATATCAATTCCAAAATGATAATGGTGGTACTTCTAATCTTTGGATTAATGAAGAAATGCGACAGTTCAACTTGCACATGAGGGTGATGAATGAAGAACGTTTGTGGAAGTCTGAATATAACCGTTTACCTGATGGTACTATTCCTTTGAAAGACCATGATAATGGTAAACCTATTCCTCGTACTGCTGGTATGTTAGAAATTTGTCGTGAATCTAACTATGATACTTATGGTGAAGTTCTGACTCTTAACAAACTTGAACGTACAGTTGGTGATGTTCTTGACCGTGATACTCAAGATGGAGATAAGAAAGTTGTTCTTATGGGTGGTAAAGGATTTATTCGTGACTTTGAAATGGCTATCAGAACTGATGCTAAAGAAAACGGATTTATTACTCCTCTTGGTGAAAAGATGATTCAAGATAATGGTGATGGTCTTTCTTATGGACGTTACTTTAATAAGTATAAAACTCCAGATGGATATATCATTACTGTTATTCATAATGCTTATTTCGATAAGGGTACTGATGCTGAAGCTGCTAAGCAAAATGGTATGATTCATCCTACTACTGGCTTGCCTATTACTTCTCATCAAGCTGCTTTAATTGATATGAGTAATTATAAAGGTAATCAGAATGTTCGTATAGTACGTCAAAAAGGACAGGCTTATAAAGCTAAAGTTATTGAAGGTATGACTGATATTCCTGCTTGCTGGGGATTGCCTAATACTAATCATGCAGCTACTGAAATTGATATGGCTCGTTATGAAGTTAAAGGCTCTATTGGTTTGCAGGTAGATAACACTACTAAGATGTTCTTATTGAAATGTGTATTATAATCATTTAAAAGAAGCTATTTAAGATATGGATTTTAACAAAGTAAATGAAGCTAATAAAGCAGGAGAAAATACTCCTGCTGCTTCTAATATAAATACAGATAAACAGGTTATACCCCCCGTAGAGGATGGAGTAGATAAACAGCCTGCTAATACAGTAGGATTTAGAGATGAAAGTCTTGATGAACCTTATACTGAAAAACGAACTATTACTATTAATTTAGTTACTAATTATTCATTATATCGTAGAGTTAATGATAAAACATTACCTAAACGAATGGATAAGATTGGTAGTTGTGTTCGTAGTTCTCGTACTCTTTCTTCTAATAAAGGTGAGATTGAATCTTATTTTCCTGCTTTAATTGGTCTTGCTCCTAATAATGAAAACTTTATTTCACGGGTTAAGGCTTATCTTAATAATATTAGTGTTTCAGTTGATGAACTAGGTAAGACTTTTGATATTTCTTTCTTTTGGAATCGTAAACGAGATTATCTTCGTTTTAGAGCCGAAGAAGAAGCTATTGAAACTGCTTATATGAATAGTGACCGTAAAGGAGTTAAAGAACTTAGAGAAGCTCTTGAAGCTAAGATTACTAAGTTAAATCTTCTTGAAAGTGAAAAGTATAAATATGGTTATCCTATTGTTCTTGATGATTATCTAATTTATCGTCATTGTTTATTATATAAAGATGTAGCTAAAGATATTGCTCTTATTAATTCTGACCCATCTATTAGATTTTATTTTAAAGATGACCAAAGAGAAGCTGAGCGTCTTGCTAAACATCGTCAGGAAATTAATTCTGCTAAAGGCAATTATGTTAAACTTCTCACGAATAGTGATTTGTTTGATGCTGTATTTATTCAATACTGTGTTGCCAATAATATTAATATTCCTAACGGTATGGCTATGGATGTTGTTGATAAACAAACTCATCTTGATAAATTTAGTACAAATGAACCTGCTAAGTTTAATAAACTTTGCAATGATAAAGATATTACTATTAAATCTTTAATTGAGGTTCTTATTTCTCGTGGAGAATTTATCAGAGCAATTCATAATCAGAATATTACTACTCCTGATGGTGAGTTCATTGGTGCTAATGTTAAGGAAGCTGTTACATGGTTTAAAAATCCTACTAATAGTGCTCTTGTTAGTGCTTATAAAAATAAACTTAAAAACATTTGATTATGAACATTGGGGAGATGCACGTGACGTTCAGAGAACTGGCACAACAGATGGGTATGCAGACCGTTCGTGCTATTCTCATGGAAGATATAGATATTTGTCTTAATGCTGCTATAATTGAAAAAGCTAGAAATGTAATAGTAGAAAACGTTGGACCAGTTCCTTATAATGATAAGGTTGCTCGACAAAATGCTTCTATTAGTCCTGTTAATGCTCTTAGAACTTTATACACAGCGGGTACTGTTAACGGCGGAGATATTACAGGTAATGGAACAGAAGTTGACCCTTATAAAATTAATATTGATAGCGACGGAATAATGCTATATACAGGCTTTCAAGTTAGTTATAATGGCAAGACAATTTATGATTGCAGAATTATTGAAGCTGAAGATTTAGGTCAAACGCTAAGAGATTTCTGTAATCGTGCTGCGAAAGATGCTCCGATAGTTACTATATTTGGAGATGAATCTGGTATCAATGTTGATATATATACTGGACGTAATAATACAGTTAAACCTCAATTAGTTAAATATCTTTATATCAAAGAACCTGCTAAAGTTAAGTTTGATGAAGATAGAGAAGAAGATTGGGTTAATTGTGATTTACCTCCTTATTTACATATGGAAATAGTTATGCGTGCAGTGCAGATTTATCTTGCTAGTATTGGTGCTACTTCTAATGGAGCTGATAAACAAAGTTAAACTCTAAATTAAATTAAAAATGAGACAGTTTTTGTTAGCGGGCAATGTCGCTTATGGAGCGAGCTTACCTCTTGCTGCTGGAGCGGTTGCTTTTACTTATCTTGCTAATGGCAAGGAAACTATTGACGCTGACGGTACTAAGATTACCGATAAGTTTTACATTAATCTTGGTCGTGAAGCAAATGGTCCAGTAGTTCTTCCAGCTTATAAGAAACATCTTACTTTTGTTAAAGGTGTTTATCAGGCTGCTACTACTTTCTCTGCTAATCTTACTATTGGCGATGTTAATGCTTATTCTGATTATTCTATAATGATTGTGAAGAAAGGATTAAAGTTCAATGAACGTAATCGCTGGACAGCTACTATTCATACAGGTCTTAATCCGACTGCAAATGATGTAGCGCAGAAATTAGCTAATCAGATTAATAACAATACTATTGGTCATGGTATTAAAGCAACAGTTGCTGATGCTAAAATTACTTTAACTGCTGAGTCTAAAGGTATTGATTATGAAATTCTTGGAGCTGATGAATTAGTTGGTATTAGTGTTACAGTTACAGCTACTGGTTTTCCTGCATATGGAGATGCGGCTTATATTACTGATTTGGCTAATAAAGCTGCTGCCGATGCTGGTATCGAATATACTTATCGAGATACTTATACTGAACTGTATCCTATATATCCGCTTAATCCTTTGAAACAACCTGATAGTGCAGATACTGGATATACTATCTTTACTCTTCGTTTTGCTGTTCCACGTGAAATGAAAACTAGAGATGAAGTTGTTCATCAGATTGTACAAATAGCATTCCCAACTGGAGCTGCTGCTATTGCAACTGTTGAAACTATCCTTAAAGCTATTGCTACTGAAGAAAAAGCATAACCTACTACCCGACTTGATTAGGTAAATATTAGGTAATATTAATCAAATAGGGGCTATTGGTGTTAGCATTAGTGTTAATACTGATAGTCCCTATTTTCGTATTCATAAAATGGAATTAATACAAAATGCTTTTGAACAAGGTCTAGTTCCCGGTATTGTTATTGTAATTTATCTTATAGTTAATAAGATAATAGATAGTAAAAAGAAAGACCCTTTAGCCGATATTGCTAAACTTCTTAATATAGTTACCAAAGATATTATAGATAAAGATAGAGAGAAATCTAAAGCTGTCATATCTATTGCTATGGTTAATGCTGCTTCTGAATGTGCAAAGTTTGTTACTTCTACTATCATTACAAATAACGTTGATGCTAATCGTGACCAAATTGAATATAATGCTAGACACTTAGTTAACAGTATTTATTACGATGCTTATTCTAAATTAAATATGTATCGTGGAGATGAAGATTATCTTAGTCATTATATGAAAGATGAATGGAAAGAAGATGTTTATGGTGATATTATTAATATAATGTATAATAAACATCTTGATTCTAACCAACGTATATTAGCATTTAATAAACGTATTGATATTAGAGTTAATGATTATACTGCATATATTATTAATAAGGCTTTTAAATAAGATGATATTATGATAGGTGGTTATATTAATAATCCAAAACAGCTATCGAAAGAGATGCAATTACGCATTGCAAGTATGGCTGAAAAACAGGTGAGAATAGCAGAATTAGGCTTCCCATTGAACGAAAAAAATTGGTGCAAACTAACACAAGGGCAAATTTTAATTCAAGCACTAGAAGCCTTAGAATTGCTTTCTGATGAGCAACAAAAATCAATTATTAATTCATACAATAACTTGATGTTAGAATGAGTGAACAAATAGATGATAATTATGTTAATGGTGTCTATGTAAAAGCTGATGGAACTGAACAAGTTGAGATTAATCCTCAATATGTTTATATGACTGTTCCTAGCAAATATGTTTGTGTTTATCATAAACTATTAGTTCTTATGGCACAATATGGACTTGATATGCTTAATGATTGTTCTGCTACTTGTAAAGGTAATAATAGAAATATTGTTACTTGTTGGAATATGTTTCAATCTGCTATGGCAGCATATCAACTTGGTCAAGATAAACTTGCTGAAACTCTTCTTAAATATATTAAAGGTCAACTTAATATTATTTATGAAGGTAGTGAACAAGTTCAGTATAGTGGTTCTATTACACTTCCTGTTGATGAAGAAGGTAAAATTCATGCAATAGTTAGTTGTGGAGATGCTCCTAAATTTTATGTTGACCCTGAAACTGGTAAACTTTGGGAGAAACGAGAAGAAGGTAAAGAATATAATGAAACTTATAGTCTTAGTAATGTTGATTACGATAATAAATAATGTGAATGTATTCCATCCTCTACGGGGGGTCTACACTATGAATTTAGTAAACCTAGAGAACATATGAAAACAATAGAAGAAGAGCTTGGTAAAGTTAGTCTTACTTGTAACGGTCAATGGAATGATAGACCTTATGAAAGACTATGTATAGTTCATGACGGTTTCTATGCTAGCTATATATCTCGTAAAGCTGTTCCTGCTGGTATTCCTTTATCTAATGAAGAGTATTGGCAGCCTATTGCTAAACTTCGAGAAGATTTAGTTATTGATTATGAAACTTTCAAGAAAGAAATACTAGAACTTATTGCTGTTGTTCAAAGAGGTCTTAAAGCTGCTAGAATTGTAGTATCTACAATGGAAGATAGAGATGCTCTTACTTGGGAACAGATTGGAGTAGGTTGTGAAGTTTATGTTATTGAAACTAAAAAGAGTTATATTCTTGATGAAATAACTCCTGTTACTAATGCAAAGAAATGGCATCTTGAAGCTGACTCTGAAATTGGTTCTAAATTTGTAGAATCATTTAGTGGTATGTTTCCAAGAGCAATTGCAGAACGTGCAGTTGCTGATGAATTTGGTATTAATATTCAAGATAACTATCTTCGTCGTAATGTTGTAGTTAATTATATGGCACAAGTGCTTAAACAGTATTTTGAAGATAATGCTGTTCAAATACTTGAAGGTCAGATTACTCCTGAAATGCTTAGTGAATCTGTTAAACAAATGTTTACTGCTTCACAGATTACTAATGCAGCTGATGAAGAAGATTTAACAGTTGTTGATAATCTTCTTAAATTTGCAGATAAAGACTATAATACAAATGATTATAGTGGAAAGGCTCGTAAATATCTTCGTAAGAATATGATTAGTGGTGTTAATACTCTTACTCAAGATATGATTAACGAGCCTAATACTATTTATATACTTCAATATGATTATTGTTTAGCTGGACAAACTATTGAACTTCCAGATAATAGTATAATTCTTTGGAGAGGTGGTAGATTATATGATGGAGCTGTTAAACTAAATAAATGTAGACTTCTTAGTAATTATCGTCAGGAAGATATGTTTGATAAAGAAACTATATCTTTAGATGGTGATTGGGCTAAAGGTCAAATACTTTATCATCCTCTTGATTTAGGCGAAGATAATAAACAAGTTGAAATTACAGGTTGGGGTGGTTCTTATACCAATGATTTTTATTGGTTTTGGGATGGAGAAAAATGGGTAAGTATGGGTTTTGATTTATCTGTTTATCTTACTCGTGCTGAATTTGAAGCTTTCTTAGAGAAGTTAAGAGAAGAAATGGAAAAGTTCTATGCTTGGCTTCTTGAAGAACTTAGAAAGATTAATAAACATCTTGAACTTCATGACCAACAAATAAGTAATCTCCAACAAGAAGTTTCTAATATTAATACTAGAATAGATAATCTTATTGCTGAATATAACGCTAAATTTACTGATATTTATAATAAGATTAGAGATTTAAATAGTAGTGTAGAAGGTAGTATTAATAATCTAGAACAATATATTAATAATAAGATTGAAGAGATTCTTAATAAGATAGACCAAAGTGGTAGTAACATAAGTAATGAGTATAAACAATATTTTGAAGATAATTATGTTTCTATGTTTAAGAACATGATTAAAGCTGGTACTAATATTACTTTTGTTGAAAACTCTGATGGTACTATTACTATTAATGCTACAGGTGGTGGTTCTGGCGGCGGTGGATTAACCGAACAAGAAGTAAGAGATATTGTTAATTCTATGCTTAATAATTATTATACTAAGTCTGAAATTAATGATATTATTGCTGGTATTGAAGGCGGTGGAGGAAGTGGTGGAGATGGCACTCATAATGTTATGTCTACTAATCAACTCGGTGAAGCTAGAACAGGTAAATATCTTACTATGAGTAAATTTGCTGATAGTGAAACTAAACCTAGTAGACTTGATGTTAATTTTAATACTCTTTATACAGATATTAAAAATAAATTAGTAAATGATGGATTTGGCTCAGGTGGTGGAGGAGGAACAACAGGTGGAGTAACTGCTACTCAAGTACAAACTTGGATTGCTGCTGTTATGCCTATTGGTTCTATTATGCTTTGGGATACTACTACACCTCCAACAGGTTGGGAAATATATACTGCTGCTCAAGGACGATTTGTTATGGGTCATATAGGTGGTGGTATTAATATTTATAATAATCCTAAACAAAATACTCTTAATCGGAGTACTGTTCTTAAAAATGTAGGTGATACTTATGACCCTGCTACTCCTGGTTTAAATATTGAAGCTTACGGTTTTTATATTGGTGGTGCTGATTTACCATTACATCAACACGCAATTGCCGCTAGTTCTGGTAAATGTGGTGATGGTAATCATCATGTTGTAGTTCCTAGCAACTGGCGAGCAAATGATTATGGTAGGTCTTTGGACCAAGATTGTAAAAATACTTATCCTTATGGTACTACTAAAACTAATTATTGGGATTTAAATATTAATAAAAATACCAATTGGTATATGACTGGACCTAATATTAGTAAAAATGGTGAAATGGTGTGGACACAAATTAGTACAGATAATTGGACAGGAGATTATCTTGCTATTAATAAACTATTACCTACTGTTGCTTTACATTATATTAAACGTGTTTCTAATCCTTGGTAATTATGTTAGAAGAGAATGTTTTTGTTGGTACTAATTGCCAATCTTTTAATCCTAGTAAAGTTCAATGTGATAAAGAAGGCAATATGCCGATTCATATACTAGATAAGTATTGTGAAGAAACTGATACTAGATATAATATTTATCCTTTGACTGTTATTCAAGCTATTTTTGATGGTGTAACTGGAACAAGATTAGATAGAATACTTGCCGCTTGTAATAGTATTTATTTAACTTGGGAAGGTACTTTTGCCGATACTGTTAATAAACTTGATAAAATTTATCGTCGTAAAGGATATATTATAACATATCGTGATGAAACTAATGTTAATTGGACTCAACGATATAATAGTGATGATATTAGTGATGAAGCTTGGACTAATCCTGACAATTGGGAAGGATGGTCTTTTGATACTGTTATTAAAGATTTGTCTAAAGCTCTTGAAGAAATATTTACTAATATAGGTAATTATAAAGATTTTCTTGATGTTATTACTAGTTTTATTAACGAGTTTGTTATAAATGTATTTAACAATCTTAATAATTATCCTGAACTAGTTAATATTATTAAGAATAGTACAGTTGAAAGTTTACCTATTATTGTTAAAGACATATTTAATAATATTAATGATTATCCTGAACTTAAGAATATATTTAATGAATATGTTAAACAATGGACTGAAACCATTTTTAATAATATTTCTTCTTATCCTGCTCTTAGTCAATTTATTACTAATGCTATTAATTCTCATGTAGAAACTACTATTAATAATATATTTGATAATATTGATAGTTATCCTAATATTAAGAATCTTATTATTACTAATACTATTAATAAAGTAGTTGATATATTTAAGAATATAGGTCAATATCCAGAATTACAAGAAGCTATTCAGAATAATATTAATAAACGTGTTGATTATATATTTAATAATATTAATAATTATCCTGAACTTATTGGTATTCTTTCTGATTTAGTTTGTAATTGTGTTAAGAATATATTTGCTAATATTAATAATTATCCTGCTCTTGTTACATGTATTAACAATGCTGTAAATAGTAGAGTTGATTATATTTTCAATAATATTGATAGATTTCCTATTCTTAAGAATCTTATTGAAACTAAAGTAGAAGCTAGAGTTACTTATATATTTGAACATATTAATAATTTTACTGAACTACTTAATGTTATTAAAGGTAATATAGAAAATATCTTTGATAATATTGATAATCATCCTAATCTTAAAGTTGTTATTGAGAATAAGGTTGAATCTACAGTTGAACATATTCTTAGTAATATAGATAATTATCCTATTATTAAAGAGAAGATTATTCAATTCTGTAATGAAGCTATTGAAGCTAAACGTGGTGTAGCAAATGGTATTGCTAGTCTTGATGGAGATGGTAAAGTTCCAGCAAGTCAATTACCTAGTTATGTTGATGATGTTCTTGAAGGATATTATGTTGATGAAACTCATTTTGCTGAAAAATATATAGAAGATGCTCCTGTGTATTATACTCCTGAAAAAGGTAAGATTTATGTTGATATAAGTGAAGGAACTGAATATAGTGGTAAAACTTATCGTTGGTCTGGAACTAAATATGCAGTTATATCTGAAACTTTAGCTTTAGGTGAAGTTACAGGTACTGCTTATGATGGTGGTAAAGGTAAGAAAACTACTAATACTGTCAATAGTTTATCTAATGAACTTGTTAGTAGATTAGATAGAGTTGAACAAACAACAGAAGGACTTAAAATTGTATATAGTAAGTCTATTAAAAATAATGATACAAATCTATATAATACTCCAAGTCCTCTTGCTCTTATTTTAAATAATGCTAGCAAAACCGCTAATGGTAGTATGTCTGCCGCTGATAAAGTTAAACTTGATGAAACTTTACCTAATCGAATTACTGAACTTAGTAATAATGTTTATACTAAAGAAGAAATTAATAATAAGTTTGATAATGTACCAACAGTAGAAAATACTTATACTAAAGCAGAAGTTGATAAAGCTATTGCTGATGCTATTAAAGCTTTAATTCCTGCCGGTTATGAACTTGTTATTAAAAAGAAAACAACTTAATATTAATCATGGTGGTACTGAATAAGTGCCACCATTTAAAGTTTATAAAGTTATGCAAGATATTAATCAACAATTATATGAAAGAAAAGATACTCCTGAAGGATTTATTCCTGTTTATGGTGTAGTTATAACTGTTCCTACTGGAATATATACTAGTGGACAAAAAGAATTTACTTGCGATAAAACTTTTGATGAAGTAAAAGAAATACTGTTAAAAGGTGGAAGTATTATTGCTGTTGATAATAATAGTAGAATTAATTTTGATAGAATTGTTATAGGCGATAATGATATTAGTGCTACGATTACTTATTTTTCTGCTGGTGGAATTAATAAAATTGATTTAAGTTGGGATAAAGGTTTAACTAGAGTTGGTGGAGAAGAAACTAAAAGTATTAATACTTTTGTAGCTATAAATAGTAATCAAATTATTAAATCTTATGATATTGGTAATATTACTATATTATTAACAAATGATGGTAGTAAAGAAGAAGTATTAGCTGCTATTAATTCTATTTTTACTAATTTTGCTGGATTTGTTACAGCTATTGGTAAACCTAATTCTGTATTTCATAATGGTAAATATGGTACATTTAATGTTAGATATACAGATAATATTATAATTATTCAATGGAGTAATGCTAATGCAATTCATCATGTTGCTTTATCAGAAGATGGTTCGTATGTTTATAATACTATTCAAATAGTTGACCAAACTCTTTATAGATTATCTAAACTTACTATTGACCCAATAGTTAATCCTAAAATATGGGTTGGTACTGCTACTCAATATGCAGCTATTGCACAAAAAGATAACAATACTACTTATATAGTTAAATCAGACGCTTAAGTTATGGCTATATATCAAGGAGATATTGGAATACATGATATTAAACTTGGTAGTATAGATGTATTTGAAATATATCAAGGTACTAAACTTGTTTATCCTGAGAATACTGAAATTACTGTTACGTTTAAATTGAATGTTTCCGGAACTGTTACTATTAATGGTTATACTCCTGTTATAAGTGAAAACAATACTAAATTTGTATTTACTATTCCTGTTAAGACTGATTATACTGCTAATATTAGTGCTGAACATTATAAACCTCAAACTATTAGTGGTAATAGTGGTTATTTGCCTATAACTCATAATGTAGAATTAGAATGGGAACAAAGATTTATTTCTTATACTGTTACTTTTCCTACTGATGGAGTTAAAGTTTTATTTGATGGAATAGAAAAAGGAGTTATAACTAATGGTAAGTTAGTTGTATTAATTGATGATACAGAAGCTAAAGATAGTTATACTGTTACGTTTAAAGGTAGTAAAGCTAGTATATATAATACTAGTACATTAACAGTAGTTGATAGTAGTATAGCTAATACTGGTGGAAGTTATGATTTAAAACTTCCTACTAGTTCTGTTAAAAGTGGATATAAGAGAACTGACTATGCAGCCCCCACGGGGAGTATAACCAAGGGTTCTACTTATACCGGAACTTGGATTGAAACTGTTGTTAATCTTACTGCTAGTTTTACTAGTTCTACTACTTTAGGTAGTATAAGTAATAATGTATTAACTATACCTAATAATGAATCTACTAATGCTAAAAGTGGAACTTTAACTGTTATATTTACTTTAGAAAATAAACAAACTAAAGAAGTTAGTGCTGCTTTAAATCAAGCTGCTGGAGCTAAAGTTTATACTAATTGGGTATTAGATTTACAAACTGATGAAACTAGTGTTGAAGCTAAAGGTGGTACTAGAATAGTTACAGCTAATGTTGCCCGTAGAACTTATAAATGGAATAACACTGGTACTGTTTATAGTGAAACTGCTACTCCTACTCTTAGTATTAGTGGTAGTGCTAGTCTTAGTGGAAATCAAATAAAATTTACATCAAATGAGAGCGTTTCAGCCCGTTCAGCGACACTTACAGCTAGTTATGTAGGATTGTCCAAAACGGTTACGATAACGCAACAGGCAGGCGCGAAAGTGTATTCAGCGTGGTCTGCTTGGGTTGTTTCTATCTCGGCAAGTACGCAAATCATAGCTGCAAGCGGTGGGTCTGCTACGATAACTACTAATGCTAGTCGTTCTCGTACTTGGACTTGGAATGGAGTTGGTACTACACATACTGATACTGAAACTGCTACACCAACACTTAGTGGTAGTGCTGGTGGTTTTACTTTAAATGGTAAAACTGTTACAGCTAGTAATAATACTACAACAAATAGTCGTAGTATAACTATTACTGCTACTAGCAATAATGTTTCTAAATCTATTACTATAACACAATCTGCTGGTGCTAAAGTATATGGAAGTTGGTCTAGTTGGACTGTTAATATTAGTGCTGATAAAACTAGTATTGGAGCAACAGGTGGAACAGCTACTATATCAACTAGTGCTAGTAGAACTAGAAGTTATACATGGAATGGTATTGCCGATTCTGGTGGTACAGAAACTGGAAATGGAAGTCCTACATTAAGTAAAGTTAGTGGTACAGGTAATTGGACTAGTCCTAAAGTTACTTATGGAAATAATACTAGTACAAGTGGTAAATCAACTGTTATTCGTGCTACTATTGATTCAACTACTAAAGATATAACTATTAGTCAATCTGCTGGAGCTAAACAATATAGTGCTTGGTCTGCATGGACAGTTAATATTTCTAATAGTGGAAATGTTGCTCCTAGTGGAGGTAGTTCAAATATAACTACTTCTGCAAGTAGAACAAGAACTTGGACATGGAACGGAGTTAGTGGAAGTGGTGGAACTGAAACAGGAACTGGAACTCCTACTCTTAGTAAAGTTAGTGGTGCTGGTTCTTTTGCTAGTAATAAAGTAACTTATGATAATAATACTTCTACAAGTGCTAGAAATACAGTTATTAGAGCTACAATGGATTCTGTAACTAAAGATACTACTGTAACTCAAAATGCTGGTTCTAAAACTTATAGTAGTTGGGGAGCATGGTCTATTAGTTTAAGTGCTAATGTAACAACTATTGCTGCTGCTGGTGGAAATGCTACATTATCTACTTCTGCTACTAGAAGTAGAACTTGGCAATGGAATGGTACTGGAACAACTTATACTGAAAATGCTAGTGGTTCTCCAACATTAAGTAAAGTTAATGGTGCAGCTTTTTTAAGTGGTTCTACTGTTAGTTATGGTAATAATACTTCTACTAGTTCTCGTAGTTCTGTATTTAGAGCAACAATAGATAGTACAACCAAAGATATAACTATTAGTCAATCTGCTGGTAGTAAATCGTATGGAAGTTGGTCTAGTTGGTCTGTATATTGTAATGCTAGTAATTATACTGTTGCAGCATCAGGCGGTTCTGTTACTATTAATTATGGTGCTTCTCGTTCTAGAAATTGGAATTGGAATGGCGTTGCAGGCTCAGGCGGAACTGAAACTGAAACTGCTACTCCAAGTCTTAGTGTAGGAAGTGGTGGCGGAACTTTAAGTGGTAATACTTTAAGTTATAGTAATAATACTAGCACAAATGTTAGAAGAACTAGAGTTACTGCAAATTATAATGGTGCTATTGATTTTTGTGATATTGAACAAAGAGCAGGTAGCAAAGTTTATGGTAATTGGTCTGGATGGTCAGTAAGTATATCTGCTAGTCCTACTAATATTGCTGCTGCTGGCGGTAGTTCTACTATTACTTGTAGTGCTGTTCGTAGTAGACAATATACTTGGAATGGGATTGGACAGAATTTTCCCGAAACTGAAAATGGTAGTCCAACTTTAAGTAAATCTGGAGATGCTACATTAAGTGGAACTACTAGTGGAAGTAAACTTACTTACGATAATAGAACTGCTACAACAAGTAGAAGTACAACTGTTACTGCTACTTATAGTGGAGTTAGTAAATCAATTAATGTTACACAATCTGCTGGTTCTAAATCTTATGGCGCTAAAGTATATCATACTAAATATTATGGTACTAATCCTGATGGAAGTGGATTAGATTTTACAGGTTATCCTTATACTAATGAAATTGATACAGTTGCTAATGCTAATACTATATCTATAAGTGTTTATTATAGGTTATATACAACTCAACTTTGGACTTGGAATGGTGTTGCTGGTTCAGGCGGAACTGAAACTGTATATTATAATCCGGATTATGTAAATGTAACAAATAAAGTTAATTGTGATGTATCTGTTGCAAATGCCTTTAATTATGCTAGCATGATTATAATAACATTTAAACTTTCTGCAAATAATTCTAATACAGCAAGAGAATATAAAATTGAATGGAATTGGTTAAATCATAATGTTATTACAAAAGGAACACAAAGAGCAAATCCCATGCGTGGTAGACTTGTTATTAAAAATGATTATTTTACTAGTCAATATATTGCATTACCTATTTATTTAGATAGTGAAAATGTAGATTCAATATATAAAGGAGAAGCAAGTTATAATGATATTAAGAAAACTCCTATTAGTGTTTATGTATATATTCCTACTAATATTTCTATAATGAACGCTGGTAAATTGCAATTTTGGTTTGAAAATAAAGATGATGGTGGCAGTAAATATACTTGTACTTTAAAGAATGTTAGTACACCTTTAAATATTGTTTCTGTATCTAATAATAATAATATTATTACTGTTACTGCTAACACAACTACTTTTTTATTTACTATATTATGCCAATTTACTATGACTTCTAATAGTACAATATTTAATGTAAGAGTTTTAATTGAACCATGATAAGAATACTATTTAATATAACAATATTACTAATGCTTATATTGTTTATTTACTTATTAAAGTTATTTAATTAATCATATAATTATGAACAATAAACAACTATATGAAAAACTAGTCAGAATAGTTATGATAAAGTATTTCCTATTACTTATCTTCAAAATATTCTTGACAAAGATACAAATAATGATTTAACTGTTGTTCTTTCTCGGTTTAATCATTTATGGATTCCATATCAAGGAACTAGAGTTAATACTCGTAAAGCTGTTCCTGCTATTTTTAGACGTAATAGTCTTACTATTAGTTATTATGATGCTGAACATAATCTATCTGTAACTGAAAGTTATATAGGTAGTAATCTTCAAGCTGGTGTTGAAACTAGTTGGGTTTCTGATGATAATTGGACAAAAATTCTTAGTGAAAAATATCTTGAAGAAAGTGGAGCTAAAATTCCAATTGCTGATGGAACTATTGATTGGGATATGCTTAATGAAGCTCTTAAACAAATGATTGCAGGAGATGGTAAAGTTAATATTATTAATTATCCCGATGAAGAAGATATTACTATAAGATTAAGTCCGGGTTGTTGTAATGTTAATCGTCTTAGTCTTAAAGATAGACCTTATGAACCTGAATATAAAAGTGGTAAAGGATATAAAATAGTTCGCAAGGTCTTACTCCCCGTGGAGGATGATGCTAGTAATGCAGAACAGCTTTTATTTGATGGTTTTCTTGATGATACTTATTGTGAACAATATGGTCAAATAATTCTTAATACTGATAAATATGAAGTTATTAGAACAGATTTAGGTAATACTGCTGGTATTTATTATGATACTTATCATAAATTATTTGTTCTTAAAGTTAAGACTATTAATGATGGAGTTGGATTTTATAATTATTATACTAGATGGACTATTGTAGAACCTACTGATAGAGTTCATCCTCTACGGGGAGTCAACACTGCTGATTATGGAAATGGTGAAGATTATAATATTTATAATACTTGTCTTTCTGATGAACGTCCAAGACTTGGTATTATATATGTTAATAATATAGATGATATTAAATATTATTTTAATAACGAAGATTTAGTTCAAGTTAAAAATAATATTTATCTTCATTATAAATCTGTTCTTACTCAAGATATGCTTAATGAAGAAAATACTCGTTATATTATTCGTTATGCTTTTGATTTAAATAGTAAAACTATTACAATGCCTAGCGGATGTGAACTTGTATTTGAAGGTGGTATTATAGAAAACGGTACTATTGATTTGAACAAATGTAAACTTACAGGTATGGTTGGTGAAGAATCTGAATATCTTCCTAATGTAACTTGTAGTAATTGGGCTGTTGGTCAAATTGAATATCGTGGTGGAAAGATTTGTTATTGGAATGGCACTGAATGGAGAGTAATGGGTGATACTTCTGCTATGGAAGGATATACTAAAGAAAAAATTAATAACATGTTTGATAATTACTATACTAAAAGTGAAACTTATAGTAAACAAGAAGTTAATAATTTACTTGGTGGTTATGTTACTAATGATACATTTAATAGTTTTAAAGAAGAAATAAATCAAACTATTACTCAAAGTGTTAATCTTGATAAGATTCAAAAAGCTATTAACGATGGATGTGGAGTTAATATGACTATGCCTAGTGCAAATAATAATAAATTAAGTCTTCCTATTTGGACAGGAACTGCTACCCAATATGCAACTATTACCCCAGTTGCTGGAATGACTTATAATATTATTGATGAATAATGAGTTTAAATCTTGGACGTCAAGGAGGAGTTGCTCAACCTCTTAGAAAGAGAACAGTAGGTCAAACTAATATTGCTCATGTTTATGATGGTACTAATCATATTTGGCCTACTTCTGTTATTCATTTTAGTGATTTTACTAGTGTCCAACTTAGATATATTTGGGGTAGTGATGATGGTCGAGATTTGGATACTAAATCATATTATGTTAATTCTCCTATTAATAGTTTAAATTATGTAGCTGTTGGTTGGTCTTGGAACAGCGATAAAATACCATATTTATATTGGGGTGGAGATAATACTCAATCTGGTGCTGAATGTGTTATGTTTAATATTGAATCTATGATTGAGCTTGAAGATAAAATGCCTGATATAATGAAAATGAATCTTTGTGCTAATTGGTATGGAAGCTTAAGCAGAGGTCATGTTACTGTTGAATGTACTGCTTATAAAGGTGGTGTTATTGTTAAAGCTTGGCAACTACGTAATAATGAAAGTGATGTAAATACTAGAGGAAATTATATTTTTCCTTTAGCTGATGGTAAAATTAATATGCCTAATGATAATAATATAGGATATAAAGAATGTTGGTATGGAGAAGTTGTTAAAAGAATAACTAAATCTAATAATGAAGTAAAATATTTTAGAATTAATCCTATTAATGATAAAGTTATTGGTTTAGATAATATTAAAATAATTCGTAGTGGAGGCGGATTTATTCATGGCGATGGTTATTGTTGGTATGAAAATAAACCTAATGATAAATATAAAGTTTGGAATAATCAAGCCAATACAAATAATAATCCTATAACTCTTAATAAACCAAGTCTTAATATAAATAGTGATGATAATTATACATATGAATATCATACAGTTTTACTTAATGAAGATAATACTATTTATAGCGATAATTATACTGATAACTATGAATTTAGATTTGGTTTTGTTGCAGGTAATTCTGAATTTAGAGGACAACAAACTATTCAATGTTATGTAGGTACACAAGGTGGTAAAGCTGATGATGGTAAGACTTCAATAGGTGAAATAAAATATACTAAACTTAACAAAATTGGTGAATTGACAATATATAGTCCTATTGAAAGTTAAATTAATGTTAATGACCAAACAAAGATAACGGTTTAAGTGTTATAGATTATGTATTTCAAACTACAAGTATTAATCTATTTTTTTAACTTAAACCTTAATTTATTATGCAAGTAATTGAAAAAGTGAAAGTTGTTCCAGAGGGCTATAATGGTGCTGGAATGAATTATGACGGTGGTAATCGTCGTGATGTAAACGGTAAGGCTAATGCAGGTTTAACTCTTGGTATTATCGGTACTGCACTTGGTGCTTGGGCTTTGTTTGGTAATCGTCGTTCTAGTGTATTAGGTAGCGCTGGTGGTGGAATGTTAGGTGATGGCTCTACTAATATTAACGTACTTGGTGCTACTGCTGGTAGTGGAAGCGGTGCCCCTACTGCTTTTCAAGCATGGGAAAAATCTTGTGAAGATACTTTAGCTCTTCAAGGTGGTCTTTATCAATGGGCTTTGACTCAACAGAATCAACGTTTTGAAGATAGAGAACGTCTTAATAGTGAATTGTTTGGTGTTTATATTGACGGGCGTAATCGTACTGATGCTCTTATTGAGAAAAATAACACTGACCATTTTAATCTTTACAAATATACTCGTGATGCTGATGATGATATCCGTAAAGAGTTATCTGATTTGAAAGCTGAATTGGCTGTTACTAAAGCTATTCGTCCTTATCAAGATAAACTTATCCAATGCGAAATGGAAAAGATGTTTACGGCTGGTATCAACTATACTGATAGAAAGACTTGTAATGTTATCTATGGTGTAGTTACTCTTCCAAATGAACCTACTGTTACTGGTCTAGTTGGACGTAATGCTTGTGGATGTTTACCATGTGGTTTTACTCAACCTGCTAGCGGAACTCCTGCTCAGTAATATTACTAAGTTTGATTAAGAATATAAAATTGAAAGAGATATGATACCTGTTAATCAATTCATACTAGGTAATAGTGACCCTTTGCTATATCCTAGTGAAAAAATGACTAATAGCATTGATGAACAAATTGCTTTTCTTCAAAGTCAAAAACAAGCAATCAATGAAGCTTATCGTCGTAATGCTATTCCTAATGCAAATAATGGTACAAAAGATTTTAACTATGCTTATGAGCGGTGGATAATGACGATGGCTATCATTTTGATGAGTATGAAGCTAAAGAAGTTGTAGAACAAATGTATCATGTTAAAGACAATAAGAAATATATTGGTGAAAAATATGATATGAATAAAGCTCATGAGATTTGTGAACGCTATAAAGAAGTATTACCTAATGATGTTGAACCTTGTGATGTTTATGTTGCAATTAATGCTCAATATCATGATTATGCTAAACTATTTGAAGAATGGTTTGGTGGTAATATAGATAATAAAGTGTTTGAAAGTGCTATTACATTTTGATTTAAAGATGTAGATTTTGATGGTGATAAAGTATGGGAATATTTCCACATGAATAACTAATCATTATTGTAAAACTGTAAAAGGGAATTATCTTCGGATAGTTCCCTTTTTTATTTATCTAAATTTAAGCATGGACAAATTTATTGATGTAATTGTAGATGGAATCCTTAGTAATTTCGATTTTGGATTTATGTTTATTGTTAATGTTCTAACTTATATTATTATTAAAACTATTGATTATTTTAATGGTGATAATAAAGTTCCTACTTGGCAAAAAAGATGTGTATTAGTAATAAGTATTGCTGCTATGATTGGTATTTATATTGCAGCTGGTTATGATAATGCTATTATGCTTGTTAATAGTGCTATTCTTGCTCCTGTGTTTTGGAGTTGGGTTGTTAGTCCTATTCTAAAGAAACTTGGAGTTAGTTATAAAGATATTGATAATGCTATTGGTTGATATTGTATGATGATTATTAGCTAGGCTCGGCTAACTGATTCAGACCTGCTATATCCTCTACGGGGAGTATAGCTTGCCGAATTTGGCTAGTTTTAAGCCTAGCTGATTAGTTATACACGATTGAATAAAAGTCTTACTATAAGCCTAAAAAGTGGCTCTATGGACGTACATAAATATTTACAATATTAAATTTCAAAATAGTAAAGTTATGAGAGTTATTAAGACTAAACATTTTCCTTTTAATGGTTATAAAGCTATTAATCTTTTTGGTGTTATATTTACTAAAGGAGAATTAAGTAATAAAGAACTTAATCATGAGGCTATTCATACAGAACAAATGAAAGAGATGTTATATATCTTTTTCTATATATGGTATGGTGTTGAATATCTTATTATAAGACTATTTCATATTAAACAGCATGATGCTTATAAAGATGTAAGTTTTGAAGAAGAAGCTTATGTTAATGATGATAATCTTAATTATATTAGTGAACGTAAACATTATACTTGGACTAAATATCTAGGTATTAATAGTTCTAAAACTGCTTAATTAAAAAATGTTAATAATATTGTTAAACTACTTGTTATTAATAATATAATTTATATTTGTAACAAACTAAATTCTAAAGATATGGAAGATGATAAAAGAGTTAATTATAAGTTAGATGCTATTAATAAACTTATTAATAATCTTAAACTTAGTATTTCTGGTAATAAAGAACATGATGAGCTTGGAGAAAATAATGTTATAGTTAATCTTGATGAGATTAGTCAAAAGATTACTGAATTACATGAAATGGTTAAAGCTGAATTTGATGAGTTTGAAAATCAACATAAAAGTGAATCAGATGAAACTCAAACTCTTCTTAATAATCGTTTTGACAAAATTGATGCTAAATTAGATAGTATTAAAGCTGCTGTTGATAGTATGAAAACTACTATTGGTAATAAACTTGATACTGTTAATTCTACTATTAATAAAGCAAATACAGATATAGTTGCTGCGATTAATGCTATGAAAGCTAGTAATGATACTAAGAACGATGCTATAATTGCTGCTCTTCAAGGACTTGTAACTAAAGTTAATCAAAATACTAATAATATTAATTCTCTTGATAGTCGAGTTAATGCTCTAGAACAAGCTTAATATGAATTTTAATTTAGTAGAAATGTATAATGGCTTGTTAAGATTTAACAAGCATATACTAAATGAACTTGCAGAAGGACTTAAACATCTACCTAATTTAGATGGAGTATCTAAAGGAGATAGTTTAATTATTAATGAACAAGGAGAGTCAGTCGGGTTCTGGTGCTGATGTCGGCTTCTTTACCACAGTTAAGCTTGATTAAATAAGTCCACGCGGAACTGTTGCTAGGAGTAGTTGGTTAATTAATTTGTTTTCTGTTTTTGTATTTCTCGATACTACTCCTGCAACAGTTTATTATAGCATTAAATATAATAAACTTAAAACATAATATATTATGACTAAAGATAAACTTAAAGATGATATTATTAGAACTATATGTTTTTTAAATAGTGATATATCTAATAAAGATAGACAACTTCTAATTAAATTGTTTAATTCTATTGTTGATTATACTAATAATACTGAACTTGAACAAGATGTTAAAGTTATAACACAAAAATATAACGAATTAGCTGAAACAGTTAATGAACTTAAAACTAAAGTTGAAACATATTCTAATAAGATTAATGAACTTGAACAAAGAGTTCATCAATTAGAAAACGCAAGTCAATCTTAACATGGCTAGTCTTAATCAATTAGTTAGTGAATTTGCTCATGCTGTTGGCAATCCTAATAGTATTCCTCTTAGACGTAATCTTCGATATGCTATTCTTCATGGTCGTAATGAACTAATTCGTAAAAGTTATGAAAATCATAAATATGTTGATAAAGGTTTGCAGCAACGTATTCGTGTTTCTATTATTAATGTTCCTGATGGTGACTTATATAATAGTCAACTCTTGGGCTTCCTGCAATTAAACGTACTAAACAAGAAATTCCAAAGCCAGTTAGACTTATTAATAACTTACCTTTCCAATCAATTAGAACTACCGGACATACTGGGATAGAAATACCATTTGCAAAAGAAGCTAGTGCTAAGTTTTATCATTATCTTGCAGGTATGTGTAATCTTCCTGTTTATGATTATATTAATGGTTATATTTATTTCTTTAGTAATAATAAAGATTGGTTTCAAAATATAGGTTCTATTATTATTGAATCTCCATTTGAAATTCCTTATCTTGTTCCTACCGAAACTGTTGAAAAAGCTAAAGATGTAAATTATGACCCTATTGATGATGAAGCTAAATACGATGATGATGAATTTCTTATTCCTGAAGATATGATTGGAACTCTTAAAGAGATTGTATTTAAACGTAATCTTATTGAAGTTCCTCGTCAAACAAATGAAACTCCTATTGATAATTTTGTAACTAGATAAATTATGATTAAAGATATAGATATTAGTCATTATTATAAAAAGTTTATTGAAACTTCTAATGACGATATGGCAAAATATAATAAAGAACTTGAAGTTATAAATAAGATGAAAGCCGATTGTCGTGCTTATATTAAAAGTAAAAATCAAGTTATTAAAGATGATTTAAAAATTAATCTTAATGAATATGGGTTTCAATTTCTTAATGATAATGTTGAATTAATTAATAAGTTAGAGCAATTAATTAATAATCAACTTAGTTATACAGTTGGAGAAAGACGTATTGTTCTTCTCCAACTTTTGCGTTATTGTAACTTAGCTAAAAAAGCAAACGATTATATTATTGCTCTTAAACTTGCTACAAGACGTTCTGAATTAAGTCTTTCTGATTATAAAAAGTACATTCATAGGTATTATAGTTATGGTGTTCATAAATGTGTTCTTGAAGGTTATGCTTATCATTTTAAATATGAAATTGGTGATTTAGTTATTAATTTCTGGAGATATAGAGATAAACCTAGAGATACTTATGTTGATTGGAACGCTACTAGACTTAAAAAACAAGAAATTATTGATGCTGGTCTTAAACCTTATGATAAAGAAGAAGCAGAGATATATAAAATTCGTGGACTTAAATATGATGGTATTCCTTATGTAGTTTATAAAACTAATAAAGAGTTTTATGAAATACAACTTATTAATAATGGAACTCATAGTTATAGTGCTATTAAATTTAAGTATGCTAATTATATTAATAGAGAGCTTCGTGGTAAAGATGCTAAACAACTTAATTCTGAATGTAAAACTGTTGATGATATTTTTAATCTTAAATTAGGATTAAGAAGTAAACTTCTTGTTTATCTTGAACGAGAACCTAATGCTCCATTTAAATATATTAGAAATGTTAATCAACAAAAGTATGAACGTGGAGCACATAATAATGGTAATAAAACTAGATATAAAAACTAATATTATGGCAAATAATAAAACGATTACGATAGAACATATAATTGGTAAACTTGATAATGATTTCAATCCTGATGGAAGTGATTGGATTCCTAGAGTTCCTGCTTGGTGTGTTGATGCTATGAATGAACTTAAAGTTCTTCGTAAAGTTGATAAGAAAATGAAACTAACCGTCATTAATAAGATAGCTAAAAGTAAATGTTGTCTTATTGATGACGGTCTTAAAGTATATGATAGTAATGGTTGCGAAGTACCTAGAGCTGATAATAGTAAGTATAGATGTAATGATACTGAATCTGCTCCATCCTCTACGGGGGGTCAAGCGGAGGACGAAAGTCCGGAGCGTGCTACTAATAAAGACTATCTTGGTATGCCCGATGATTGTTGTCCTAATGGTTCTAGAACTAGAGAAGTTATTGATACTGGTAAAGTAGGATGTAATCCTGTTGTTTATACAGTTCATAATAATACTGAATGTCCAAGATGTCAGCATGAAGTTCATTCTCATTGTCAGACCCCCCGTGGAGGATATGATAAGTCAAATCATAATTATATTCTTATTGGAGGTAATACTATTGAACTTAATTTTAATGATACTTGTATAACAGTTGTTTATAAAGATGTTGAAACTCAATATAGTGATAACTATCATTGTGAGATTCCTGTTATACCTGCTAATGGTAAATTAATTCAAGGTCTTACTTATTATTGTATGGCTCGTATGCTTATGAGAGGATATAAACATCCTGTGTTTAATCTTTCTGCTAGTCAATATGGAACTAATCCTTTCTATCTATGGGAAAGTATGAAGAAAGATATTAAGACTAGTATTCTATTAGATGAACAAAGTGATGATGATAGTGGTTGGAATGAGTTCTTTTATAACTTTACTTTTCCTAAATAATTATGAATATACAAAAGAAACTTAGTCTTAATAAACATCCCGGTGATTGTGTACCTTATTCATTAGTTGCTGCTAAAAATGTTAAAGTAAGTAATGATAATAGGATGATTGTTAATGAAGAAGGACTTGAAGATTGTAAAGTAATTGCTAATGCTATTCATGAAGATGGTATTAATAATTTTAAAATAGTTGGTGTTATTCCTACTAGTACTGAACTTATTTTATTTATTGTTAATACTGATTCTAATAGTTCTTATATTTATAGATATAATGAACAAGCTGATAATTGTTATAGAGCAAATAGTAATTGGAAATATAATGGTGGAAAGATTAAAGGAACATATACTTATAATGTTAAAAATCATCTTATAATAGCTATTGCAGAAAGTAATGCTTCGGTTGATGTTCCTTTTAAAACTATTAATATTGATTTAGATTCTGACCGTCCTGATTCTGAAATGTCTATTATTCCTCAAATAACATTACCCACTATTAGTAATCTAAACTATGTTAGTGGTGGTGCTTATAAAGGATTTTATTTTCTATTTATTCGTTATAAAATTGATAAAACTAATTATACTAAATGGTATAGTATTGGATTTCCTATTTTTAATGATGTTATAATACCACAAGTTATTAATAAAGTTTGTTTTAGAAAAACTAATGTTTATGAACCAAAAGATGAACCAAATGGTTATTGTTATGGTAATACTGATTCATTTAGTGATTCTAAAGATATATGTAATCAAACTTTTGAAATAAGTATTAGTGGAGGTCGCTCAGGACTTTATCAACTTGGTTTTATTGTATGTAAAAAGGATGGTACTCAAGCATTTAGAACTGATGATTTAAATAATAATATTTTTAAATTTAGTAGAGATATTCTTGTTGAGTATAACGTTTCTGATTTAACTACTGATTATTATAATTATTATAATGTTGGTAATATTATTAATTATAAAAATAGAGTATATATTGCTAATTATAATGAACATACTGATAATGATAATAGGACTTTAAATAATGGTAAAACATTAGAAGAAGCTGTTAAAGATATTACTATAAAACTTCGTAATAAAGCTGTTAATACTTATTATAATGATTATACTACTGTCAATGCAGTTAGTGAAAAAGGCCCTTATTTTAAAATGGCTAGTCTTCAAATTACTGGTACTGCTGATTGGCAAATTAAAGATATTAATAAAGTATTTAATAATAATCAATATCCTTTTCGTACTTTTAGAACTTTATTTAATGATACAGTTATTCAAGGTATTGCAGCTCATGAATATTTAAAAATTAATTATAATACTAAAATAAAAGTAGGTAGTAGAGGTAGCCATAATCTTAAAGAATATCTTGCTTGTCATTGTTTTATTATTCCTACAAGTTATAAATATGAAAATAATCAATCTGTTTATACTTTACCTAGTACAGTTAAAGTAGCTTGTTATGTTTATAATGGAACTGGATTTACAGAAGATGCTGTATTTACTAGTGGGCAAGTATTATTTGGAGATACTATATTTGATATTGATAATTGTAAAATGAGAATTACTCATTCTATTATTGAACCTAGTTATGATTTTAATGAACGTAAAAAGAACGATACTCTTATTCCCGGAGAAGTATATAACTTTTTTATTCATTTTGTTGATAAATATGGTGATGCTAGTAGAGGATATAAATTGTCAAATAAAGATAAGTATATAAATAATATTGTTAATGATGGTTCTCATTGTACTATAATTACTTTTAATTGGAATAATCAAGGTAATGGTAATATTCCATATTGGGCTGTTATTAGTGGGGATATTCCAATATCTAGTATTAGTACTAATGTTAAAAGATATATTACTAATCATAAAATTGTAGTTTATACTGCTGAACCTATTAATAATCCTACTACTAATATATTACTTAATAGTTCTGGAGAACTTGAAGCTAGTAATAAAGATGAACTATATACTCTTATATCTAATTATTTTATTGATTATAAAGATAAAGATAAATACAATGATTTATATGTTTATCAAGTTATAAATAGTGGTAGTTATACTCCTTGTAGTAATCAAGTAATAGGTGCTATTGGTGTTGATAATGAAGCTAAGTTTGGTTATTATGAAAATATTAATGGTGATGAACTATTTAGAATACCTGATTTAATATTTGATTCTGAAGTTGTTGGCGGTGAACATATTAGGGATTTTGTATATAACATGAATAATACTTTTAATAAATTTTATATTCGTGCTAATATTGATACTACTTTATGGAATCAAATTAAAGAACTAGGTTATATTGGATGGTTTATTAGTTATGAGAAAGTTGAACCTATTACTAGATATACTGGATTATTAACTAGAAAAGATTATTGTAATATAGCTAGTAATGTTACTTGGCAAAATGATATTTGGGGTATTAAATCGGGTTTTGTAGCTAATAATTTTACTAGTGATAAATGTTATCTATATAGTGGTCGATTTGATATTGATGATAGTATTAAATATGATTTTAATATTATTCGTATTGATGGTAAATGTAAATTTGAACCTTATAAAGAAAAACATGATGTAGTTGATATGGTAGTTAATACTACTTATCCTTATAGTTATAATATGCCAGTTATAGGTGTTATTAGTAGAAATGAATATAAACCTATTAATAATTATAAACTAGTAGTTGCTGATAGTGTTACTGATAGTAGAGCTGGAAAAGGAACTGCTCTTGAAATGGATGATTATAAGGAATTACTACTTAATGCTGAAACTATGTTTCTTGCAACAGTTCTTAATTGTACTAAAAATATTTATACTAGTAAAGAAAAAGAACTTGTAAGACTTAATGACGTTTGTTATAATGGTGGAACTTATTCTATTGAACATGGATATAATGGTAGAATGACTTATGATGGTGTTCTTATTTATAATGATAATGGAGTTATAATGAACGAAGGCAATTATAAATTATATACTCCTACTAATAATCAATATTATTATAGTGGTGATGAACCATGTTGGTTTGATATTCCATTTAATGTTTATATTCAATTTCCTCTTTATAATGATAAGTTCTTTGAAAGTAAATGTTTTAATAATGAACCTAGTAAGATAGCTTTTAGTATTAAAGAAGATACTGATAAGAAAAGTATTGCTTTTGGCACATTTGTAGAACCTAAAAATAGTGTTGATTTATTTAAAGACCCTATTGGAAATGTTGACCAATATGTTCCTAAATTGTTAACTCAATATCGTAATGACATTATTAATATTACTCGTTTTGATAAAACTATAAGACGTAGTAATGTTATTCAAGATGAAAGTGAAGTTAATGCTTGGCGAATATTTCCTATTGAAGGTTATAAAAATATTACTGAAAATAAAGGTAGTATAACTAATTTAGTTGGTATTGGATATTATCTTTTAGTTCATACTCAACATAGTATGTTTATGTTTGATATAAGTGCAGCTCTTAAAACTAGAGATGAAAATGTTCAATTATATCAACCAGATGCTTTTGAAGTTAATTATAAAGAAGTATTTACTAGCGATAAAGGTTATGGTGGACTGCAAGATGATTTAGCATATATAGTTGGAGAATTTGGTTATATCTTTTATAATGATGATTTTAATAGATTTTATCAATTTGATGATGGTCAACTTAAAATAATGGATGAAGATATTAAATTATGGCTAGATAAATATCATCCTAATAAAGTTAGATTTGCTCATGATAAATTTAATAATCGTATTCTAATTAAATTTGATTATACTTATAATAATATTAATCCTAATACTAAAGAATCTATTATAGAATCACATAATGAAGTTATTAGTTTTAATTATAAAGTAGGTAGTTTTATTAGTTTACATGATTATTATTTTAATAATGCTTGGTCTACTAAAACTAAATGTTACTTTCAAACTGAACATAACAATGATAGACTTAACTGCCCTCTTCATGTATTTACTCATGAATATAATTATGGTAAATTTAATACTCACATGGGTGATGATAGTAGAAGTCTATATCTAGTATCTAACAAGAAGTTGGTGATGAGCCTATATTAGTTCATAATAGTTATATTGATATTATGGTTAATGAATCTTATGAACTTATTAAATTTCTTGAATTTATTAAATATAAAGTGCGTAAGATATATATTCCTATTTATAGTGATAATATTAATAATCCTGTTGATTTAAGAGAACATCCTTATGCTGGAGATATACTTCGTATATTTAATGAAGATAATGATACTGATGATATAGATATTAATATTGATAAACTTAATGAATTTAATAAGTATAAAAAACCTTGGTATGAACTAACTCAATATAACTTTAATTATTTCCGTAATGCAATTAAAGAACATCCTAATACAGTAAGTGATAAACTTCGTAGAGTATATGGTAATTATTTTGTAATTCGTTTCATATTTAATAATTCAGATAATAAGCGCATTGAATTTGAAAGTCTTGAATGTGCTCAAACTCAATTTAGAAAATTATGATACAGTATAGAGATAGACAAAGACAAAAAGCTTTTATTGGTGCTATTATTGGTGCAGCCGCTAGTATTGCTGGTGGTATTATTAAAGGTAATAAGCAAAAGAAAGCTCAAGAAAAAGCTCAAGCTGAAGCTCAAGCTGCACAAGACCATAAAGATGCTTTACAAAATGCTCAAGCTTTAACTAGTGCTTATGCTAATCAAGATTATGTTGGTCAATATAATGATAAGCTTACTCTTAAATGTGGCGGTAGAGTTCGACGTAAAGCTGGTTTCGGTACTGAATTTGCTGATGCTCTTCCCGGTTTAGGTAATCTTGCTAGTTCTATTACAGGAGTTCAAGGACTTGGTGAATTAGGTACTGCAATAGGTCAAGGTATTTCTGCTAATCAACAAATTAATGAAAATAAACGTATTGCTCAAGAAGCTGAACAGCGTAAACAACTTCAAGCTGGTCAACAGCAACTTAATATTACTTCTGATAAAATGATTAATCCAATGACTATGTATCAACGTTCTAGTTTATTAATAAATATAAATGTGGCGGACGTAGAAAAGCATGGATTGGTGCTGCTATTGGTGCTGCTGGAAGTTTAATTGGTGGTATGTTTGGCAGTAAAGGACAACAACCAATTCAAGTTAAACAAGCTGACCAAGCTAGTTATAGTGCTCCTAAAACTGGTCTTGAACGTCCTGAATGGATTACTAATGGTACTGTTCAACAACCTGTTATGCCTCAATCAGTATATCGAGATAGGCTAAATGTATATCGCTGTGGCGGTCATAAACGCTAGTCTTTTGCTCTCTGTTGAATTATTATATATAGGTATGAACTATTAATCGACTGATAGGCTATCGTTCAGCAGAGAGCCTTAAAATCAATCAAATTACAATTTCTCATTATATTATATAAAATGCCTAGAAAAGATAAAGTTATTCATATAAGTAATTTACCTAGTACATTTAGAGGTAATATTACTCGTAATGGAAGATTTATTCAAAATGGTATTCCTCCACTTGGTGGAGCTTATGATAAAGTTGCTAAATCTACTGGTTTAATAAGACTTGGTAATGAATTTCTCTATAATGGTGTAAATAATTTAGTATCTAAAGATAATAGAGAAAAATTAATGAATAATACTGCTGGTAGACTTATTAATTATGTTAAAGATTTTAATAAAGAATCTTTTCCTAGTGATGATGAACTTGGACCAACATTTCCATTTAATATTATTCAAACTCCTAGAAGTAATGGAAAAAAGCTTCCTCAAAAGCAATATGCTGTTGGTGGTAAAGTACCAAATGTAGTTGCTGGTGGCATTGCTCAACCTCTTGGTAATAATTTCTTTTATATGAATGGAAGAAAACATAGTCAAGGTGGTATTGATATTGGGCCTAGTGATAAAACTGGTATTGAAGTAGAAGGTGGTGAAGTAGTTGAAACTAATGGAAATGAACTTAAAGTTTATTCTGCACAGCCTATACTTAATGGTGCTAGTCCTGCTCAATTAGTTATGGGTGGAGCTAATCCTAATAAAGTATTTAAAGCTCAAGAAGATTTTAAAGATAGAAATAGAATTAATGATGATGGAACTAAATATAAAGAAGGTGGCAAAATTTATCAAGCACCTGATGAATATAAAAGACAAATCGCTGAAAGTGGTTCGATAATTATTGGTGGTTATCCTACAATAGCTGGTAATAGAAATTATAAATTTATTAAGGGTTTGACTAAAGCTTCTAGATAGGTAGAACTGCTACTAATCTTATTAATTTAGGTAGACAAAAGATTTATGATTTAGCTAATAAAATTGATAATACTTGGATTAATCAAGGAATTAAAGAAGTTTATAGAACAACTATTGGTAAACATGGTAGTAATCTTCCTAGAACTATTGATTATATAAATAAAAATAATATAAATGAAAATAAAAAAAGCTATGGGTGGATTAAGTAGAAATAAAGATTATGGTTCTAAAAAGAAACCTTATCCTAGTGTAGCTAAAAAAGATTTTGCTGGAGGACATAGAAGTTATCCTATTCCTACTAAAGCTGATGCTATTGATGCTTTAAGATTAGCTGGATTACATGGTAGAAGTGATGTTAAAGCTAAAGTTTATAATAAATATCCTGAACTTAGAAAGAAAGGTAGTAATGGATTAATTGTTAGTATTAGTGGTAATGTTAAGAATGGATTGCTTCATTCTCCATCCTCTACGGGGGGTCTACGCGATAAATTTGCTGTTGGTGGAACTCGAATTAATCGTCACGGAAGAACTTGGGAATATGATGAACAAATTGGAGCTTATGTTCCCATAACTAATAGAACTATTAATAGAACTTCTGCTTATCCTATTAATAAATCTGCTAGAGGAGAAACTATTATTGGAAGTGATTATACTTTTAGAAATGGAAGATGGTCTAAAAATAATAATGTAAATAATAATACTAATAAATCTAATATTGATAATGGTAATCGTCGTCCTCAATATTATGCAGAACGCAGACTTCCTTTATTTGAAGATGGTGCTGGTATTACTAGTGGTTTAGTTAGAGCTGGTTGGAGTCATGGAAATAACAAAGGTGTTAGTATGAATAATACTAATATTCCAAGTTTATCTGCAACTAAATCTAGCGGGAAGACCCCCCGTGGAGGACGAAGTAAGTCAAGTCAATCAACTCAATCTGTTCCTACTAAAACACCTCCTATTGCTGTTTATAATCGTAATCTACCTAAAGTAGAAGCTAGTATTCCTACTACTTTACCTGTTTCTACTAGTACTCCTGCTCAAGGAACAAAATATTCTGATGGTAAAGGACAAGGTAAATTTAAAAATCTTACTACTGCTGATTGGATTGGTTTAGGTAGTAATGTTGCTGGCAGTTTAGCTAGTTATTTTGCTAGTAAAAGAGCTATTAATAAAATGAGAGGTCCGGGTCAACCTACTCTTATTAGCGCTAATAAACTTAAAACTAAATATAATATTAATCCTCAACTTGATAGAATTAGAGAAGATAAATTTGAAGCTTATCGTGATATTGATTCTAATACTGCTAGTAGTCGTGTTAGTTTAGCTCGTAAACAACGAGTTCGTAATGCTGCTGGTCAAGCTGCTAATGAACTTTATGGTAATAAAGAAAATATAGAAACTAATCTTATTAATCAAGATAGACGTAATCAGCAAAGTGTTCGTCAATTTAATGCTCAACAATACAATCAATATATAGATAGAAAAGCAGCATTTGATAATGGTATTAGAGAAGCTAAAGTAACTAATATTAATAATTTATTTAGTGGAATTAATGCTGGTATTCAAGATATGATTAGTAGATATGAAAATCGTAAAGCTTTAAATAATACTATTGGTGCTATGAGGGCATCTGCTCCTAATGTAGATGATAGAATTATGCGAGATGCTGGAGTTGATTATGATGAATTTATTATTCGTAAACGTAGAAAACTTGGAGGAAAACAATCATGCCGATAAACTTTTATACTCCTACTTTTAGACAACAAGTTAATCCTATTGACTTAAATGTCTTAGCTAGAACTTATAATACTCTTGAACAAGGTCATCAACAAGCTATTCAAACTAAATCTCAAATTGATGCTCAACTTGCTCAATTAGATTTAAATGAAGCCGAAGATGCTTGGCGTCAAGAACAACTTAATAAAGTTCATAATGCTCTTACTGAAAATATGCAGTATGGTAATGCGTATTCTAGTCTTGATGATATAGTTGGAACTTATGGAGATATAACTTCAAGTCCGGGAATGATTGGTCGTTTACGTGCTCAACAAGATTATAAAGCATATATGGATAATCTTGATAAACGTACTGATTTATCTGAAGATTATAAGAATTATTATCGTGCTATTAATAAATATAATTATCAAGATATAACTGATAAGAATGGTAATGTTATCGGTGGAAGTAAATGGACTCCTATTGATAAAGAAGTTTCTGAAATTCCTATGAATCAGATACTTAATCAAGCACTTCAATGGGCTGCCAAAGAACAAGGTGGTGGTAGTCAAACAAGATGGCTTGATGCTAATGGAAAAGTTACTAATGATATTACTAAATCTGTTACAGGAGAGATTTATTCTCATACTAAAGGTGATTGGCAAAGATTAAGTAAAGCTAAACTTGCTGAAGCCGTTAAAGCTGTTATTGAAAACACTCCTGGTGCTAAAGCTAGTCTTGAACAAGATTATAAAATTGCTAAATGGAAATATGACCAAAATGGAAGTAATCCTGATATAACAGATAAAAATGGTATTCTACTTACTCCTGAACAATATCTTGCTAAACGTATTGACCCTTTCTATAATGCTGCAACTTTTTATAATCAAGATAGTAATACTACTTATGGTGAAGCATGGAAAGCTCAATTAGCTTTATCTAAACAAGCTGGTTTTGGAAGTAGTGCTCAAAGAAAACAAGCTATTGATAATTTAACCTATAAAGGTACTCCTGTTCGTATTGATAATTTTATGCCTGCTCAAGCTCAAGCTGAAATTACTAGTAATAGACAATCAATAGCTGGATTACTTAACAAATATAATCCTGATATTAATATTGATTTAGCAACTGCTAATCCTAATGATATTAGAACTAGTATCATGACTAATATTACTAGCCCATCTGATAGAGCATATGCTCTAAGTTATCTTAATGATATTATTGATAATCAAGAATATATTAATAGTCTTAAAGTTGGTAAATCGCAAGATAGCATTGACGGATTTGATACATATAATTCTATTATTAGTTTAAGTGATTTACCTAGTAATAAATATTCAGATAGATATAGTAAATATGTTAATCAAATATTTGGAGATAGTTCTGCTATTAGACAATACTTTAATAATGATGATGTTTATAACTCATTTATTAATGCTCTTGGTGGAGAGAAAAAAGCAACTAGTCTTGGAATAAGATTTGGTTCTGATGGTAATGGTTATAGATATGCTGAATTACCTAAAGATTATCATAAATCTATTTATAGTTTTGGTAAAGCTGTTAAAGAAGCTGAAGATACTAGAAATCCTTTAAATGCTTTTCTTAATTCTGCTAAGACTAGATTTTTTGGTTATGGTGATAAATTTGTTCGAGTTGATTCTAATGGTGAAGAACATCATGCTGGATTACCAACAGGTAATAAAGAACCTTATATTGGTTTAATTGATTATGTTAATTCTCTTAAATCTAAAAATGATGCTGTTCTTGATGGTGGTCAAATAACTTCTTCTACTATTGGTATTAGTGCTTTAACTCCAGAATTAGCTGAAATTAATTTTATGATGAATGCTAATCCTGAAGAAGCTAGTAAACTTTCTGCTTATAAGAAGAATAAAGAAGAACAAGCTATGATGGCTATACGTAGTGGTATAGATTTAACTCAAGGTGAAGCCTATATTACTAGTGAGAATGGAGTATTTGAAAATATGACTTCTGAAGATAGAAAAGCTTATACTGCATATCTTAGAAGTGCTAAAGAAAACGAAATCATTCCTACTATAGTTCGTGACCCAAAAACTGGAGATGTTGGTGTTCAAATTAATATTGCTGGTTATTACGATACAGAAGGTAAACTTAAAAGAGAACCTATTACTTTACTTGTAGGTAGTGGTGCCATTGATAGTTCTATTATTCAATCTTGGAATCAAGATACTAGTTGGAAAGCTGCTGGTAAAGTAGAAAATTATTATAATGCTAATAGACCTATTTCGCTTACTAATAATGCTGCATTTACTGGAATTGATAAATTTAAATTAGTACCAAATGGTGGAGGTTTTAATTTAATTAATTCTACTAATAATCAAACTATTGGTTTAGTAAGTAAAGAAAATGCTGTTGATATTGTAGATAATTTATCTCAATGGGAACAAACTGTAACTGCTGTTAAAGCTGGTATGGCAGTAGATGAAAATGCTGTTAAAGCTATTCAACAAAATGTTGCTACTAAACTTGCTCAACTTAGTGGCAGTACAGATTCTTATGTTATTCAATATTACTATGATGAATTAACTAACAATCTATATTAATATGGATGTATTAAAGTTTCTACAAGGTGGTAACAAAACACCTAATCCTGAATATAATCCTAAAACTAAAAAGGGGGCTATACAGCCTCCTACTTTAGTTGATTACAACCCTGGCACTTCTATTAGTGACCAGGGTCGTGGTCATTTATTTAGTCGTATTGCTGGGCAATCATATAATCTTAACCAATATGATATAGATAAATATGCTCCTTATGATGTTTATGTTAATCCTGTTGATGACCCTGAAAAACTTGATAAAGAACGTGCTGTTAATCAAAGTAATTGGGAACAAGGATTAAGAATGATTGGACAGATTGGTAATGAAATTACTGTTGGTACTGCAATAGGTTTTGCTGATTTAGCTGATGCTTTCTATAATATGGTTAGTAATAGTCCTAATGATTATCAATCTGAAATAAGTTCTGAACTTGAATCTTTAAAAGAATCTATTAATGAACGTTTAGCTATATATAGAGAAAATCCTAATGCTGCTTTTGATATTGGAGATTTTGCTTGGTGGGCTAGCAATGCTCCTAGTATAGCTAGTTCTTTAACTCTTATGGCTCCTAGTACTGGTCTTGCTAAAGGTGTTTCTTTATTAGGTAAAGGTATAAAGTTTAATAAATTAGCTAATAAAATGGCTAATGCTATTAATATGACTCAAAAGAGTAGAGCAATTACTAGTAGAATAGCAGAAGCTACTGCTATTGGAATTCCTTCTCGTTATCTTGAAAATTATCAAGAAGCTAGACAAACTTATAATGATATTGAAGATTATTCTAAAACTCAACTTGCTAATATGAATGATAAACAAAGAGAAGAGTTTTATAATAATAATCCTAAATATAGAGATATGTCTGATGAAGAAGTAGCTAAAGATATTGCTAAAAATAGTGCTGATGTTACTTTTGCTGAAGATTGGGCTAATGTTCTTTTTGATGTATGGCAAGTTTATAGTTTAAAAAACTTATGGAAAAATGCTTTAAGTGGTAATACAACTAGTTCTAGACTTAGAAATTTAAATACTGCATTTAATAGCAATATTGATGATGCCGCTGCAATTACTAATGCTTTAAGTAATAAAACTACTAAACAAGCTATTACTAGTACATTAAAAGATGTGGGGAATGATATTCTTCATGGTGTTAGAGCTGAATGGACAGAAGGAATTGAAGAAGCTATTAATTATATAGCTAGTCAAGATGGTTTATATAATGGTAAAAAAGTATTTGATAAAGATATTCCTCAACAAACTATTAAAGATTATCTTCAAGACCCAATGTTATGGGAACAAGCATTTTGGGGTGCTCTTGGTGGTATCACTTTTAGTAGTGTTATGAATAAAGCTGGAGAGTTTATTAATAAACGTCTTGATAAAGATTGGACTTCTGCTGAAAAACAAAGAGAAAACGAAATTCTTGGTCGTACTGCTACTTTTCAAGCATATCAAGAAAGACTTAATAGTATTGCTAATGGTAAAAATCCATTTATAACTATTACTGATGAAAATGGTCAACAGGTTAATCCAGATATTATTACTGGTACTGAAGAAGAACTTCGTAATATAGCTGAAAAAGAATATATGGATAATATTATTATTAATTCTATGAATGCTGGTAATTTAGGACTTCTTGAAAGTTCTATTAATAGTAAAGAATTTAATGATAGTATTACTAATAAACTTGGATTACAACAACAAGATAGTAATGAACTTATTAATAGATTTAAAACTGAAATTAATAATCTTAAAAATGAATATAATACTACTTTAAATAAAGTTAATAGACTTGGTGGCGGATTTGAAGTTGGTCGTATTATAGCTACCCAAATGGTTCATGCTCGTAATCGCCAAGAAAATTATAATAATCTTCTTAATTGGGCTAATGATGTTTTAAATCAAGATATTACAAATAATCATATTGAAAATGTTGATATTACTTCTGCTAAAAATGGTATATATCAACATATTCTTGATAGCATTCAAAGAGATATTAAAACTATTCAAGATAACGCTGCAATTAATAATTCTGTTAAACAAGAACGTATTGCTCAATTAAATGAGCGATTAGATGCTATTAATAAACTTTATATCCCTATTGATATTGAAAATAAAAATGATATTCAATCAGCTATTCAACTTCAAAAACAATATAATGAAGTATTTAAAGATTTAGCAGAAGTTGTTAATGCTGAGATTAATGTTGAAGTTAATAAAAATCAACTTAATCTATCTGATGATAATATTAAATCTCGTATAACTTATCTTAATAACTTCTTTGATAATAGTCGTAAAAGGATTGTTAATAAAGCTATGAACGATTTACGTAATGCTTATAAACAATATGGTAAAGAATATGTCAATTCTGTTATTAAAGATGCTAATAATGGTAATAAATCTAATATAGATAAAGTTATTCGAGATGCTTATGCTGCACTTGATTTAAGTTCTAAAGGTAATGAACATCTTAAAACTACATTAGAACAATTAGCTGAAATTGCAGAAATTGAAAACGATGTTAATAATACTCCTAAAGAAGAAGTTGCTCCTGTTAATCCTGATGTTAATGAAGTTAATGAAACTGATGTAGATGATACTAACTCATCTCCATCCTCCACGGGGAGTATAGCGGAGCGAAGCGGAGCGGTTCCTAGTGAGCCTACTAATACTGAACAACCTCAATCCCAAACTGAACAACCAATTTCTCAAGAACCTATTAGTACTCCTAAATCTGAAGTTAATAATACTCTTCCAGATGATGATTTCGAACGTGGTCAAATAGGTACTGATTTGGTTTATGAAAGTATAGCTGATTTAGAAGATTCTTTAGGGCATGAGTCTACTAGTAGCGATTTACTTAATGCTAGACAATCTTTTATTGATAAACTTAGTCAATCCGGATTTGAACAAACGGAAGCTACTGACATAGTTAATAATATTATTGACGGTCTTACAGGAGGTAGTTTATATAGTTCTGTTCAAGATGATAGTACTAGACGTTTATTACTTAATGCTACTTATGCTACTGTTACAGGTAATGAACGCAATATAGAAGCTGTTATGAATGATTTTGCTAATAGTGTTGATAGTGAAGGTAATACTAGAGGTAAAATTGTTAATGGTAAAGTCTATCTTAGTATTGGTCAATTAGTTGAATATATAGATAGTATTACAGGTAATAAAATTATTAAAAATTATTTGTTTAATCAAATAAAAAACTATCTTTATGCCAGCACTAATAATCAAGGTAAATATCGTGCTACTGATGAATCAACTATTAAAAAACTTAATGCTAGACAATTTGTTCAATATGTAGATGGTATTGCTAAAGAACGTCTTGAAAGACTTCAAGTTGAACATACTAATAATGTTAATCTTAAGTATATAGTAGAGAATGAAAATGTTAAAGCATTTACTTCTATTAAACAAGGTGATTATCTAGAAACTGAATATGATAGTAAGCTTAGACGTATTAATATACTTGCTAATGGTACAATTATTGGTTATATAGGAGTTCCAAATATTGATAAGTTTGGTAATTATGATATGGTTAATCAAGGTTGGAAATATAATATTCATGCTGAAAATGGTCAAGTTATTTCTCCACTTAAAGACGCTTTAATTAGTATTCTTGATGGTGATAGATTTGACGAAGAATTTATTGGTCATTTATATGAACTTGCTGTTAAAGAAGAAGTTACACAAGAAGAACTTGTTAATCTATTTAAAGAATTTGAAACTAAATATCCTGATATAGTTAGAGATTTTACTACTCCTGTTGCAAGTTTTGATTTAGCTGGGCATCTTGTTAATCTTACTAAATACATATTTAATCAGCCTTATGAAAATAGTCATGAAGCTAGTATTAATCGTTGGTTTAATAATCTTCTTAATAGTTATGACCAAGCTATTACAATAGTTAAAGGTGATTTTAAAGGTAAGATTAAAGCTGTTAATGTTAAATATGGAGTTCTTAATACTATTGATGATACTAATGGTGAATGGAATGATGTACAAGAAACAGTAGTTGGTTATGATGAAAATATTAACAAACTTGGTGTAGTTGTACAAGGTCAATTATATCTTAATGGAGAAAGTAAACCTACTATTATTGAAAATCTTACTACTAATGGTATGCCTGTTATTAGTATTCCAAGTAGTGATGGTACTTCTCTATATGCTTTTTGTAAACAAGTTCCATTAAATAGTAATCTACTTAAAGGTGATGCTCGACGTATTATTAATTCTATTAAGAATGAAGTTAATAATCTTTGTAGAGATTATATTAGTGGAAAAATAAGTTTTGGTGAACTTAAACAAAGTTTTGGAGATATATTTGGAAATAATAAACTTATTAACGGAGATAGAAATAATGGACTTCAAATTAGTATTAATCCTACTAATATAGGTTTTTATGTTAAAGGTGCACATTTTAATGGTAAAGATTATGCTTTTACTATTAATTCTGATGCTGGTAATTATAAACGTAATATTATTATTAATTCTCCTTATGTTGTTAATAGTGCTTTTAAAATAGGTAAAAGTTATGGTATTAATGCTAGTACTATTGATGAATTAGATAATGCTCTTCGTCCTGTTATTGATGAAATGTTTAACTATGCCCAATTTGCTATTAGTAAAGATTTTATTAATGATAGTACAAAAACTAATGATAAAACTAATAAATATATTTATCGTGAAAATGGTAAAACTATTATAAATATTGATGGTAAAACTTATAGTTATAATAGTTATCAAGATTTTATTATTAGTAATGGTTTAGTTAGAACTAAATTAGCTAATACTAATACTAATGAAACTGCTGGTAATTGGCAAATAGATATTCATTCTAAACTCGATATTACTTATGAACTTGAGGGTAGACCCCCCGTGGAGGATGGAGCAATACCTGAACAGCTATCAGAGTTCATGTTAGATGATACTCTTAATGCTATTAATTTTAATGCTTTTGAATCTGCTATAACTGCTAAGAATTTAACTCGTGGACTTAAAAAGTATTTTGCTAATGACCAAACTGCTATTGATTATATTGATTCTCTTCAAAAGATTGGTATTTTACCTAAAAATATTCAAGTTGTAGATAGTATTACTGATAATAATGGTAATAAAGTTAATGCTGTTTATCATCGTGATACAGATACTATTGAACTTAATCGTTCTGCTATTGCTGGTCAAAGAGTTTATCGAGTTGTTAATATTATACTTCATGAAAGTTTACATAGACAACTTTATACTAAATATAATACTGAACAAGCTCTTGCTTTAGTTAAGCCTATATATGATAAATTTAAAGCTTGGCTTGATATTCAAGATGATGCTACTAAAGAAAGACTTAAACCTTATCTATTTGAGAATTTTAATACAAGTGAAGCTCTTGAAGAATTTCTAGTTGAAAGTATTACTAGTAATGCTCTTATGACTGCACTTAATGAAATTAAATATGATAATAGAAAAGTTAATAAACGTAAGACTTTATTTAGTAGACTTCTTGAAGTTATTGCTGATATGTTAGGTATTAATATTAATGAAGATAGTTTATTAGCTGCTGCTAGAGATGCTTATAAAGCTATTAAGAAAATGCCTAAAGAAAGTAATCAAGAAGCTATTCAAGGAACTTTTCAGTTTGAAGAAGAAACTGCTAGTACAAAACAAACTGAAAATCCTAATGAAGATAACAGTCAAGATTATAATTATAATAATGATAATCTTAATGATGGACTTGATATGTTTAGTAGTGTTGATAATGATGTGGTGTCAAATATGGCTGAATTAACTAGCCGTTTACCAATAGACCAACAGTCCGAATTTGCCACTTTGCTTGACACAGGGCGCATCAGTTTTAGCTGTATGTAGAATTAATCGAGCAAATATAAAAGTCGCTTAAAACGAAAGAAAACAGCCTCTATGACGATGTAATAAAATTTTACTTTACATTAGTCATAGAGGTATTACTATTAATAAATTTAAACTTAAATATAAACTTATGAGCTGTGGAAATATTAAACTTGTAGGATATAATAATCTTAATAATATTATTATTAAAGAACATGGTTCTAATAATGCTGATTATTATAGTCTTATAGCTATGGTTGAAGACCCAATCTTTAAGAAGATTGTAGCTGATAAAGGTATTAATGTTAAAACTTCTGGAAGACAAGCTTATAATGCTCTTCTTGAAGCTAGAACTATTAAACTTCGTAATATGGACGATGTAGCTTCTGTTGCTGAAAAAGAAGAACGTGGTTTGTTTAGTACAATTAAAGCTAGAGATACAGCTATTACTTATATGGCTGATATTATGAATAAACTTAGTTTTAATTTTCTATATAATGGTGCTCCATTAAATTTTAATGAAATTAAAAAACGTACTAATGAAACTGTTATTAATGCTGGACTTAAACGTGCTAAAAAATTAGCTGGAAATGATGAAGCTAAAAATAATGAACTTAATAGCTTTATTAATAATCCAAGTCCTGCTATTAAAATTAATGGTCTTGGAGCATTTCTTCGTAAATATGGTGATGCTCAAGATTTTAATTATGGTGCATTACTACGTTCTTTAACTAACACTGAATTTAATGAAGCTCTTTTTAATAATAAAAATGTAGCTAAACTTATTAAACGAGATGAGTTATATCAAACTACTGATTATGAAGAATTAGGCGGTTATCTTGATGAAACTTCTACTGAAGGTGATGAAAATAGTATAGATGATGGTATTGATTTAATGACTCAACTTTGGAATTTAAGTATTGGTGAAGTTAAAGATTTTAATAAACACGTAGAAGAAATTATTAAATATCATCTTGCAAGTTTACCTAAACTTACTGCTGCTTCTCAACTTGATAATGGAAGTTATCCTTTTGATACTAATAATGAATTAGGTGTTGTTACTTTTGCCGATGCTAATTATTTATCTAAAATATTATATGCTAGTGCTGATACTAGTAATGTAGATAATTTTATAGCTAGTCTTAAACGTATAATCTGAAACTATT